>Ga0187892_10000347_pt1 | contig 122310 bp, 94 predicted proteins | sample MA1701073metaG_FD_139345 | JGI IMG/M metagenome (GOLD analysis project Ga0187892, IMG submission 139345) | Bio-ooze microbial communities from a basaltic lava cave in the Kipuka Kanohina Cave System on the Island of Hawaii, USA - MA170107-3 metaG ... | reverse complement strand
TCGCCGACGCCGGCGGCGGCAGCTACACCGCGGCCTACACCCCGACCGCCGCGGGCCCCGACAACGTCGCCATCACCCTGAACGCCGCCGCGATCAACGGCAGCCCGTTCACCAGCACCGTCGATCCGAGCACCGCCGCCAACCTGGTCGTCACCACGCAGCCGCCGGCGAGCCGCACCGCCGACCAGACGTTCGGTCTCGTCGTAACGGCGCGGGACCAGTTCGGCAACACCGCCACGGGATTCACGGATAACGTCGGCCTGAGGCTCCTGGGCGGCACCGCGAACGCGAACCTGCTCGGCACCAAGCTTGTCGCGGCGGTGGCAGGAGTCGCCACGCTCGCCGGGCTGCAGATCGACAGCGTCGGGACCGGGTACACCATCGAGGCCGCGGATTCCACCGGTGCCGCAACCGACGGCGATACCACGACCGCCATCGCCATCACGCCGGGCGCTGCGAACGCCGCCACGTCCACGGTCGCGGCGTCGCCGGGCGCGATCACGGCGAGCGGCGGCTCGAGCACCAGCACGATCGCGGTCACCGCGCGCGACCAGTTCGGCAACGTGATCGACGGCGCCGCTGTCGCCCTCGCCTCCACCGGCGCGAACAACACGTTCACCGCGGACAGTACCGGCACGACCAGCGGCGGTGGCGTATTCTCGCGGGCCTTCAGCTCGACCACCGTGGACATCCCGAAGGTGATCAGCGCCACCGTCAACAGCGTTGCCCTCACCCAGACCGCGACCGTCACAGTGAGCGCGGGGAGCGCGACCCAGATGACCTTCACGCCGCAGCCGGGGAACCAGATCGCGGGTCGCCAGTTCAGCGCCACCGTGATCCTGCGCGACGCGTTCGGCAACGTGAAAACCAACTTCAATTCGCCGGTGACGTTCACGATCCGGAGCGGCACGGGCGACCCTGCCGCCTCGCTGGGCGGCACGACCGTCAACGTCACGATGACCAGTGGGATCGCGACCACCTCCAATCTCACGATCGATTCCGCGGCCTCCGGGTACGAGCTCGAAGCCGCCTTCGGGTTCAGCATCCCCAACGCGTTCAGCGCGGCCTTCACCGTCGCGCCCGACACCGCCTCGACCGCCACCTCCCTGGTGACCGTGGTTCCGACCTCGGTGAGCTTCCTCGCGGGCGACACGGCTGTGATCACGCTCCAGGCCCGGGACTCGGTGGGGAACAACCTCACGTCGGGCGGGTTGACCGTCGCCTTCTCGCTGGTGGACGCCTCGCTCGGCACCATCGGCCCGACGACCGACAAGGGCGACGGAACCTACGTGGCGACGTTCTTCCCGGCGGTGGGTCTCACGGCGACGTCAGACATCGACGCCACGATCAACGGCGCCACGGTCACCCGAACCCCCAAACCGACGATCACCCGGGACCCGTGATAATGACGGCACGGGATTCGCGGGGGTATAATAGGAACCAGGGCGGCAAGCCCATAACCGTGAACCACTTGTGATCTGTCCCCGCTGCTCCGTCGCCGAGATCTCGCCGGTCACACAGGCCTGCGAGCTGTGCGGGTACGTCCCGGACGGACCGGTCGCGGTGGATGCCGCCCCCACTTCCCCGCCCTCCCCCGCCGCCCTGGCCGACGCCACCGACGCCATCGCCCGGCGCGACCTCGCCCACGAGTTCCACTTCGACGTGCTGCTCGGCCAGGGCTCGGCCTCGACGGTGTACCTGGCGCGCGACAAGAGCTCCGATCAGCTGATCGTCCTCAAGGTGCTGCCCCGCCTGGCCGGCGGCCGGGCCGACGCCGACGAGCGGTTCCGCGACGCGCTCGCCGTGGCCACCTCGCTCGACCACCCGCACCTGGTCCCGATCCTGCGATACGGGATGACGGACAGCCTGTTCTGGTATTCGATGGTCCAGGTCCGCGCGCGCCCGCTGCGCGAAACGCTGGGGGCGCGGGGCCCGTTCGACCTCAAGAGCTGCCTCAGGCTGGTGACGCAGCTCGCCGCCGCGCTGGACTACGCGCACCGCCGCGGCGTGGTCCACGGAGCGGTAAAACCGGAGAACGTCCTGCTCGATACCGAGGGCTGGGCGTACCTCAGCGACCCGATGGTCGCCCGCGCGCTCGAGCCGCCGCGCGTGGGGCCCGCCGGCCCGACGCCGGCTCCCCCGGCCCCCCCCCTCTCCCCCGCGCAGCCGCGTGCCACGCCGCCGGCGACCGCGAGCCCGCGCGCTACGCCCGACGCCACCGCGCGACCCCGGGCCACGCCGCCCGACGCTCGGCGCCCCACGCCGCCGGAAGTGTTCCTGCCGCGGACCACTCCCCCCGCTGGATCGGCCGGCGCCGCGCCGGCGACACCGTCGCCGCCGAAGCGCCCGGACCACGTGCCGCCCGAGGACTTCCAGGGGGGGCAGCGCTCGCCGTCCGGCGACCAGTACGCGCTGGCGAGCCTGGTCTTCGAATGTCTGACCGGCACGCCGCCGGGCGAGACGTCCGAAGCGCTTCACACCCACCGGCCGGATCTGCCCGCGCACGTCTCGCGTTCGGTGACCCGCGCGCGGAGCCCGCGGCCGCTCGAACGCTTCCCCAGCGTGCTCGACTTCGTGACCGCGCTCGAGACCGGGAGCGCCCCGCTCGGCGACCCGCGTCCGTCCGGCCAGGCGACGCCGGTCGTGTTGAGCGTGCCGGGGTGGACGCCGCCGCCGCGCGAGGTGCCCTGGCGCCTCATTCTGGGGACGGCGGCGGTGCTGCTGGCCGGGGTCCTGTGGTTTGCCGCGCCGCGGCTGATGCGACTGCTGCAGGGGAACGAGTGGGAGCAGCTGCCGGCCTCTTCCGTCATCCAGCAGGCCCCGCGGGCCCGGGACAGCGCGGCGACGCCCGCCGTGGATACCGTGGCGCGGGTCGAGCCGCCGCCCAGCCGCAGCCGCACCGCCGCGCGGCGGCAGGACGCCGGCGAGGCGCAACCGCGGCCCAGCCGCGACCCCACCGCCGTGGCCCCGACCGCCACGGACGTGCCCGCTCCGGCCGCCGCCACGCCGGCGCCGTCCCCGCCCGCTCCCGCGCAGGCGCCCGCGCCCGCCGCCACCGAGGCCGGCCGCCTCTCGGTGAACGCGACGCCGTGGGGCGAGCTGTACGTGGACGGCCGGCTCATCGGCAACACGCCGAAAGCCAACCTGCCGCTGGCGCCGGGCGCGCACACCATTCGCATCGTGCGTGACGGCTTCGAGCCGTACGAGCGCACGATCCTGGTGGCGCCGGGCGAAACGGTACGGCTCACGGGCATTCAGCTCACCGAGCGGCGGCCGTGACCCGGGCGGCGGCCGCGGCCGCCCTGCTTGTGGCGGCCGCGCTCGCGGCGGGGGGGGGGGACGCGCGCGCCCAGACGGCGGCCGAGCAGCTCGCGCGCGGCGTCCGCGCAACGCACGACCTTGAGTTCGACAGCGCGGCCGCGGCGTTGCGCGACGCGCTCGGCCGGACCGGGGAGGGCGGTCTCGACCCCGCGGGCCGCGCCCGCGCGCTCGCCTACCTCGGCGCCACGGAGCTGTTCCGCGAGCGGCGGGACTCGGCCATCGCCGCGTTCCGGCGCCTGGTGCTCCTCACCCCCCGCTACCGCTTCGACCAGCTGACGTTTCCACCCGAGGTGACAGGCCTGTATGACGAAGTCCGGCTCGGGACCCGCGCGGTCGCGATCGAGATCGCTCCCGAGACGCGGATCGCGGCCGCCGGCGACCGGCTGGTCGCCCGGCTGTTCGGGAGCGCCTACCACGAAATCACGGTCACCGTCGTGCCTCCGGGCGCCGCGCCGCCGCGCACGATCTACGCGGGCGCGATCGGCGACAGCCTCGAGGTGTTGTGGGACGCGCGCGACCCGGGCGGGACGCCGGTCGCGCCGGGCGCCTGGCTGCTGCGCGTGGCGTCGCGTGGCAGCGCGGGCAGTGCCGGGCGCACGGTCGAGGTCCCGCTCGACGTGCGGCTCGGCCGAGGCGACACGGTGCCGTACCCGCCACCGCCCGCCGATTCGCTGCTCGCGCCGGAGCGGACCAGCGGAGGCAGCGGGCGCGGCCTCAACGCGCTGCTCGCCGGCCTCGCGGGCGGCGCGGCCACCGCGCTCCTGCCGTCGCTCGTCGCGGGGGGCTCGGACCACGCCGGCGCGCGGTTCGCGGTGGCCGGCGCGTTCGGCGTCGCGGCGATCGCGGGCTTCGTGCTCGGCTCCCGCCCCCAGCCGATTCCCCGGAACGTTGAGGCAAACGACCGGCTGCGCCGCGCCTGGACGCAACAGGTCGAGACGGTGCGCGCCGAGAACGCGCAGCGCCGGCGCCAGTCACCGCTCGTGATTCACGCGGCCCCGATGCGGGTCGCCGGGGGCGGCCGATGACCCGCCCCGGCCTCGCGCTGGCGTGGCTCGCCGCGGGCGCGGTCGCGCCGGTCGCGCTCCCAGCGCAACTGGCCCGGCACGTGTCAGGCGGTGGCGGCGCGGCCACCGTACGCCTGCGCACCACCGCGGGGGGTGGCGCCGCGCTGTCCGGAACCGCCGTGGGCGGCGAGGGCAGGTTCACCGCGGGGCGCCTGGCGTTCGACGTGACCTACCGCGAGGGCAGTCTCAGCGCCGACACCGGCACGGCGCCCGCGCGCGACCTGGTGGAAGCCAGCGTGCTGGTCGGGACGCAGCCGCTGCCCGGTCTCACGCTGCGGGCGGGCCCGCACCTCCGGGCCTACGTGGCCCCCGCGGGCACCGAGCGCTGGGTGTGGTGGGAAGCGCACGCGCGCGCCGAGTCCGGCATCGTCGGCACGATGGTGCGCGCGCACCTCGAGGGCTGGATCGCGCTCGCCTCCGCCGTGAACGCTCCGGCGGGAGCCGGGGGGGCGCGCGGCGGCGAGGTGGGCCTGACGCTGTGGCCCGCGCGGCGCCCGGTGTGGGCCCGGCTTGCCTATGGCGTGGATCGCGGGGACTACGGTTCCGGTGCGGGGCGCGTGATCCTGGAAAGCGTGGCCCTGACCGTGGGGGTGGGCGGCCGCTGAGGGGCCGGCCGCTACCGCTCCGGACCGCTCCGGAGCTCATGCGGGTCGAGCTGCCCGCGCCGCAACATCGCCTCGACCGCCGCCGTTTCGACCGCGCGCGAGAACAGGAACCCCTGGCCGAGCCCGCAGCCCAGGGCCAGCAGCCGGTCGCGCTGCACCGCCGTCTCCACGCCTTCGGCGATCACGCCGAGGCCGAGGTTCTGGGCCAGCGCGACCACGGTCCGCACCACCTCGTAGTCGCCGCGCCGCGCGCCCATCCGCCGCACGAACGACCGGTCGATCTTGAGCGCCGAGAGCGGGAACCGCCGCAGGTAACCTAACGAGCTGTAGCCGGTGCCGAAATCGTCCATCTGCAGCGCCACGCCGAGCCCGGCGAGCCGCTCGAGCTGCGCCGCCGCCTCGTCCATCCCGTCCACCAGCACGCTCTCGGTGATCTCGAGCCGCAGGCACGCGGCCGGCAGGTCGCTCTCGCGCAGCGCCGTGGCCACCGCGTCGAGCAGGCCCGGGTGCGCGAGCTGCCGCGCCGAGAGATTCACGCTCACCTTGAGCGGCTGCGCGCCTGGCACGGTGCGCTGCCACTGCCGCGCCTGCCGGCAGGCTTCGCGCAGCACCCACGCGCCGATCGGCACGATCAGCTCCGACTCCTCGGCCACCGGAATGAACTCCAGCGGCTCGAGCTCGCCGCGCTCCGGCTGGGCCCAGCGCAGCAGCGCCTCGAGCCCCTCGATTCGCCCGGACTCGAGCTCGACGATGGGCTGCCACGCCAGCCGCAGCTCGTGCCGCTCCACCGCGCGGCGCAGGTCGGTCTCGAGCCGGAGCCGCGCCTTGGCGCGGTCGCGCATCGCCGGATCGAACAGCTCGTAGCGCGAGCGGCCCTGCCCCTTGGCGCGGTACATCGCGATGTCGGCGTCGCGCAGCAGGTCCTCGGCGCCGGTGTACTGCGGCCCGCCCAGGGCGATGCCCACGCTCGCCGTCACGAACACCTCCTGCCCCTCGACCGGGAACGGCTCGCGCAGCTCCGCCCGGATCCGGTCGGCCACCCGCGCGGCGTCCAGCACGTCGCCCACGTCCTCGACGCACAGCGTGAACTCGTCGCCGCCGAACCGCGCCACGACGTCGCCGGGCCGCGTGATGGCCTCGAGCCGCAGCGCGATCGCCGTCAGCAGCTGGTCCCCGGCCAGGTGCCCCAGGCTGTCGTTGATCACCTTGAAGTGGTCGCAGTCCACGAAGATCACCGCGAAGCGGTAGTCCTCGTCGCGCTGCACCCGCAGCAGCGACTGCCGCACGTGCTCCAGAAACAGCGCCCGGTTGGGCAGGCTGGTCAGGCGGTCGTGCAGCATCCCGTGCCGCAGCTGCATCTCGGCCAGCTTGAGCTCGGTGACGTCGCGGGTGAAGCACCGCGCGTGCGCCACGCCGGCCTCGTCACGCTGGATGTTCGAGCTGATCAGCACGTGCCGGATCGCGCCGTCCTTGGCGCGCAGCCGCGCCTCGACGTTGTGCAGCGCCTCGCCCGCCGCGAGCCGCCGCAGCAGATCCGCCGCCAGCTCCGCGTCCGCGTGGAAGTCGGCGATGTTGCGGCCCTCGTACTCGTCGGCCGCGTACCCCATGAGCTCCAGCTCGGCCCGGTTGGCGCGCAGGATCGTGCCGCCGGCATCCACCGAGTGCATCGCGATGGCCGCGTTCTCGAGGAAATCGGTGAGCTCCGCCTCGGCGGTCTCCTGCAGCCGGCGCGCGGCCTCCATCCGATCCAGCAGCCCGAGCACGAGCGCGGCGAGCTCCAGCGTCATCCGCTCGCGGCGGCGCCGCTCCGATCCCGTGGGCGGCGGGCCCGGCACCTCGAGCCGCACCGGCGCGATGCACCAGCGACCGGCGTCGAGCCGGCAGGCCAGCCAGCGCTTGCCGGTATCCAGCGGCACGCCCCAGTGGCGCAGCGACTCGTTCATCTCGCGGACGGCGCTCTCGGGCATCGGGCGCCCGGGACCCGTGGCGACCGGCTCGACCGCGCCGGGGGCCACCGCCTCCCACAAGCCGACCACCCGGCCCTGGAGGGCGATGCCCGCCGCGCGCAGGACCTCCGCGCGGCGGTACCCGCTGCCGTTGCCGGCGCCGCTCCGATCCGTCACGGTCGGGGCCATCCTCCATTCGAGTTGGTCATGCGGGGTCGAGCCGTCAATACGTACGACGCATCCGGCCCCCCCGCCGTGACCGCCGACACCGGGCCGCGCCGCCCTGTGGCCTGGATCACCGGCCGCCACCCCCGCCCACGGGCGCGCCCACCATGGCCACGGGCTCGCCCTGGTTCATGGCCGGGGTCCCGACGACGTACAGGACTTCGCCGGCGAACGGCGCCCGGACGTCCTGGCGGCTCCCGCCGAAGAAGTCGGTCACGTACCCGAGCAGCGTGCCCCGCTGGACGGTGTGGCCCCGCTCGACCGCGGCGTGCCACACACCCGTCGCGGGACTGCGCAGCACCTCGGTCGGGTAGATCCACACCGGCGACTCGACCAGCTCGGCCTGACCCGGCCACATCCGGAGCCAGCGCAGCAGGCGGAACACGCCCGTGACGTTGCGCTGCACCATGTCCTCGACCGGCAGGCCGAGGTAGCCGGTCTCGGTCGTGATCGCCGGCTTGCCGCGCGTCATCGCCGTGTTCGAGGTGTAGATGGACGCGGCCGGATCGCGCGAGCGGGTCGAGTCCACCACGATGTGGTCGTGGCCCCAGGCCAGCGCCATCTGCCGCGCCAGCGAGTCCACCCGCGGGTCCACGCCGAGCGGCATCCAGTAGGTATAGGGCCGCAGCGACTCGTTGCCGTCGCCCGCGTGCATGTCCACCACGTAATCGGCGCGCTCGATGACCTCCCGCGTGATCGCGAACGCGATGCGCTCGGACACGGAGCCGTCCGCGCGGCCCGGGTAGACGCGGTTGAGGTTCCTCCGGTCGATCGGGCTGTAGTAGATCGTGCGGCCGAGGAACGACGGCAGGTTGGCCACGTGGACCAGGATCACGGTTCCGCCGAGGCGGGCCGGATCGAGCTCGGCGCGCACCCGCTGCAGCGCGACCACCGGTGCCACCTCGGAGCCGTGCGTGCCGGCGATCAGCGCGAGCACGGGGCCCGGCTCGCGGCCGCGCACGACGGTCACGGGGATCCGCGTCGCCGAGTCGGAACCGGCCGGCACCTCGAGGAATCCCGACGCGGTTTCGCCCGGCCGGGCGGTCACCGGCCCGACGCTGAATGGGGGGCGCTGCGCCTCCGCCGGGCCCGCGGCGCAGGCCACCACGGCGAGCGCCAGCAGGCCCCTTGTCCACTCTTGCGGACATGTCCACTTCACAATACGTTGGCGCCCCATCTTCCCACCTCCCGAGGTTCCGATGCGTAGTCCGGCCCTGCGCCGGGTGCTCCTCGCCCTCGCGGCGAGCGCACTCGGCCTTCTGGCGCTTCCCGAGTTGCACGCCCAATCCCAGGCGACCACGGGCATCATCCGAGGTACCGTCACCGACGCGAGCGGCCAGCCCGTGTCGGGGGCGTCGGTCGTGCTGCGCAACACCCAGACGAACATCGCGCGGACGACCACGACCAACGAGCGCGGCATCTTCGTCGCCGCGCTGCTGGCGGTCGGCACCTACGACGTGGCGGCCCGCTCGCCCGGCGCCGCCGAAGCGCGGCACACCGGCGTGGCGCTCCGGCTCGGCGAAACCGTGGACCTCACCCTCCAGCTCGGCGCGATCCAGTTGGCGGCCATCGACGTGACCGGCGGCGCGGCCCCGGTGGTTGATCCCTCGCGCGTCGAGGCCTCCACCCGCCTGCTCGAGGAGGTCGTGAGCGGGCTCCCGAACAACGGCCGCAACTTCCTGAACTTCACGCTGCTCACGCCGAACGTCGCGATCGTCCAGGGGCCGGACGGCGACGAGCTGTCGGTCGGCGGCCAGCGCGGCATCTACAACAACGTGTCGGTGGACGGCGCGGACTTCAATAACCCGTTTTTCGGCGAGCAGCGCGGCGGCCAGCGCCCGGCCTTCACCTTCAACCTGGACGCGGTCCAGGAAATGGTGGTCGTGGCCCAGGGCGCCAACGCCGAGTTCGGCCGCTCGGCCGGCGGCTTCGTCAACGTCCTGACCAAGTCGGGCACCAACACCCTGCGCGGCTCGGCGCACTACTACGGCCAGGCCGATGCGGTGTCCGCCTCGCAGTTCCGCAACCAGGGCAGCCCCGACTTCACTCAGCACCAGTTCGGCTTCACCCTGGGCGGCCCGATCCGTCGCGACCGCGCGTTCTTCTTCATCGCCTACGACCAGCAGGTGTACGACCAGACCAAGCAGACCAACCCGAACCGCTTCGACCCGGCGTTGCGCGCCTGGATGGACAGCGCCTTCGGCGGCCCCGGCAACGGCGCGCTGCGCGGTGATTACGGCCCGATCCGCCGCACCAATAACGCGAACGCCTTGCTGGTCAAGCTCGACTGGCGGCTCAGCCCGACCCACTCGTTCTCGCTGAAGTACAACTACACCAATTCGCGGCAGGAGAACGGCACCTTCGACGTGGACACGTGGGCGCGCAGCGCCAACGCGCTGGAGCGCGACTACTCGCACGCGATCAATGGGTCGCTGGTGTCGCTGCTCTCGCCGACCATCACCAACGAGTTCCGGTTCCAGTTCGCCCGGGAGGACCGGCCCCGCCCCTACGAGGGCCCGACGTTCCCGGGCACCAGCGGGACCCTGTTCAACACCAGCGGCCGGCCGTTCCCCGACACCGGCGCCGACTTCGGCTCCGGTTACCGGTGGGGGATGCCGTTCTTTATCCCCATCGAGGCGTACGACAACCGGATCCAGCTGGTCGACAACCTCACCGTCCTGCGCGGCAATCACCTGTTCAAGCTCGGCGCCGAGTACAACCGCACGTTCATCGAACAGACCTTCATCGGCTTCGCGAACGAGCGGTTCATCTTCAGCAGCGTGCCCGGATTCCTGAACTACGCCCAGGACCCGACCTACTCGGAGTGCTTCGACGCCGCCGGCGCGTTCACCGGCGCGGGGCGCACCAGCCAGGGCTTCGCCTGCGCCGCCGGGTCGACCATCGGCGGCCCGCTCCTGCTGTACCTCCAGCTGGCGCCGGTCCAGGCCGGCCAGAACGTGCGCAACGTCGGCAACCAGTCGTTCGCGCAGCACGAGATCGCGCTGTTCCTCCAGGACACCTGGAAGCCACGGCCCAACCTGACCGTGAACTACGGCTTGCGCTGGGAGGCTCAGGTCCAGCCCGACCCGATCACGCCGCCCGGCTCGGTGTTCTTCGCCCCGTTCATCGGCCAGACGATCGGCGGCCAGCGGTTCCCCTCCGACGGTACGATCCCGTCCGACTGGGGGATGTTCCAGCCGCGGCTGGGCATCGCGTGGGACGTGGACGGCAACGGCACGCAGGTGCTGCGAGCCAGCGCGGGCATCTACTACGCGCGCACGCCGGGGCTGGTGTTCGCCAGCACCCGCACCAGCAACGGCTCGATCGGTCAGAACCTGTTCTGCAACAGCGGGTTCTTCGTGAACTGCGGCGCCACGCCGCCCGCCTACGATGGGGTGCTGCCGGCCCCGGCCGGCGGGACGCCGTTCCGGCCCGGCGTGTTCGTAACCGACGAGAACTTCCGCAACCCGCGCACGATCGCGTTCAACGCGGGCTACGAGCGGCGGCTGACGCGGACCGTCGGCGGATCGCTGTCGTACGCCTTCGCCCGCACCACGCAGCTCAACCGATTCGTGGACCGGAACGACCCGGTGTTCGGCAGCCCGTTCGCCGACTTCCCGGCCGCGCCCGGCAACGGCATCGGCGGCCTGACCACGCTGGAAAGCTCGGCCAAGTCGCAGTACCACGGCTTCACCGCGGGGCTCAACGGCTCGCTGTCGCCGCGGTTCCAATTCCAGGCCAACTACACGCTCAGCTTCGACAAGTCGGACGACGACAACGAGCGGGATCCGTTCTCCTTCCGGTACGCGCGCGCCGACGCGCTCGACCGCGAATACAACTGGTCGGACCGCGACCAGCGGCATCGCGTGAACGCGTGGTTCCTGGCGCGGGCGCCGTGGGGGATCTACCTCAACAACCGGTTGAGCTACTACTCGGCCCAGCCAACCTCCGAGAGCTGCGGGTCCAACAACCAGGGCACCGGACTGGTGGCCTCCACGCCGCAGGCCCGCATCTGCCCGAACAACTCGATCCTGCTGCGCAACACGATCCGCAAGGACAACGCGTACTTCCAATGGGACCTTCGCGCCTCGCGCCCGTTCGACGTGGGCCGCGGCTCGCTGGAGTTGATCGTCGAGGTCTTCAACCTCACGAACACGTTCAACCTGCGGAACCCGAGCGCACCGGCGCTGTTGTTCAACTTCGACGGTACCATTCGCAGCGGCCTCGGCGATCCGCGGCGGGCGCAGGTCGGCGCCCGGTGGGTCTTCTAGGAGGGGAACAGAAGAAGGGAAAGAAGGGGAGGAAGGGGAAGAAGGGAATCAGCGGTGCACACTCAGGGGGGGTAGGGCGATGAGACGGTATGCAGGCGCGCTCGCGGCGGCGGCGCTCGTCGCCGCGTGCGCGAAGACGGAAACACCCGAGCAGATGGACACGCGGATCGGTGCCGAGTCGCAGGCGGCGCGCACCGCCATCGAGGCCGCCACGGCCTCGTTCGTCACCCACTTCAACGCCGGCCACGCCGACTCCGTGGTGCAGCACTACATGCCGAGCGCGGTCGTCATGCAGCCCAACGACCGGACGCTCACCGGCCGCGACAGCATCCGGGCCGCGCTGAGCCAGATGATGGGATGGGGCACGTGGCGCCTCACGAACACCGTCCAGTCCGTCGCGGCCAACGGTCCGATCGCCATCGTCCGGGGGCGCTGGAGCATGACTTTCACGCCGGGCGCCAACGCCCCGATGCCGGCCATGAGCGACTCCGGCAAGTTCCTCACGCACTACCATCGCGTCGGCGACCAGTGGCTCATGGCCGAAGACATCTGGAACAGCGACATCCCGCTCCCGCCGCCGCCGCCGCGCCGCCGCGGCTAGCGCCCGGCAGGCGCACAGGCGCACGGACGCACAGACGCACAGCAGCAACGAAGGCCCGGTACCTGCCGGGCCTTCGGCCTTTCCGTGCCCCTGTGCCCCCGTGCCCCCGTGCCCCGCCTTTGGCGTCCTATCGCACCGCACTCCCCAGCGGCACCATCAGGTGCGCGTAGGGCGTCCCGGCGTACATCACCCACGGGCCGGCCGCCGTGCGCGTCGTCGGCAGCGTGGCGAACGACTGCCGCGGGTTCGGCATCACGATCATCAGGTGCGGCGGGTCCACCAACCATTGCTGGCCGGAGTCGGGCGCCATCTTGAAGGGGTCGGTGTCGCTCGCGACCTGCCCACCCCGCAGCATGTACGCGACGCCCATGGCCCGAACCGCCGGGGCACGGCGCGCCATCCAGGCCTCGACCCACCGGCCGAACTCCTCGTCCAGACACACGGGGTCGTTGGTGGGAGTGGCTCCGTAGTCGGGGAAGCAGCTCCAGCCGTTCACGCCCCGCTCCAGGGTGTCGGGGGCGGCCGTGTCGCTCGCGGGCCAGTCGAGCACGGTCGCGCCGACCGCGACCTCGTAGGGCGCCGCGGTGCGCGCGTTCCGGACCTTCCAGGCCTGCGACCCCGGGGCGGGCTCGGCCGCCTCCGTCTCCGGCGTCTCCCTGCCGCACCCCAACGCCGTCACGAGTAGTACGCCAAGCGCCAGGCTCATCCGCATCGTTTCCTCCCGTCGGGACGGCACTATCATACGTCGTGACCACCGACCCCCTCAACGCCTTCATTTCCCGCCCGGAACGGCCGGCTCCCGCGGTCCCGGGGCCGCTGTCGGGCCTCGCGGTCGGCGTGAAAGACCTCATCGCCACCGCGGGCCTGCGCACCACGGCCGGCTCGGCGATTCTCCGGGACTGGATCCCTCGCCGCGACGCCCCGGTCGTGGCCGCCCTCAAGGCCGCCGGCGCTTGGGTCGCGGGCAAGACCAACACCCACGAGTTCGCCTACGGCACCACCAACGACAACCCGCACTACGGCCCGAGCCGCAACCCGTGGAACCCTGAGTTGACTACCGGCGGCTCCTCGGGCGGCTCGGCGGCGGCGGTCGCGGCCGGCATGGTCACCGTGGCCCTCGGCACCGACACGGCGGGCAGCGTACGGATTCCGGCGGCGCTGTGCGGTTGCGTGGGCTTCAAGCCGGCCCGCGGCGCGCTGCCCGTACGAGGCGTGGTGCCGTTGGCCCCCACGCTCGACACCGTCGGCCTGCTGACGGCGACCGTGGCGCAAACGGCCGAGGTGTATGCGGCGCTCACCGGAAGCCCACACCGGGCTGCGCCGGCGACGCTGTCCGGCCTGCGTATCGGGGTGGTGGAAGCGCATGCGTTCGATCGGGTCGAGGACCCCTTGCTGAGCGCCGTCGAGGAGGCGTTGCGCGTGCTCGAGTGCCTGGGCGCGCAGATCCGGCGGATCGCGATCGCCGAGCTGGCGAACGTGCTGGACGTCGGCGTACCCATCGTCCGCAGCGAGGCCGCCGCGTTCCACCGGCGCTGGTTCCCCGCGCGGAAGGCGGAATACGGGGCGGACGTCGCGCGGGCGCTCGAAGCGGGCCAGGCGATCCCCGCGCGGGAGTACCTCGCGGCTCGGCAGGCGCGCCGCCGCCTCAGCCGCGCCGTCCGCAGCGTGCTGGCCGGCGACCTGGACCTCCTGGCGGGACCCACGGTGCCCCTGTTGGCCCTTCCGAACCGCGTGGCCTGGGAGCCGGTGGGCCCCGGCGGTGAGTTGCCGCGTCACGCCCTGACGCGCCTGACCTATCCGTTCAGCCTCGCGCGTCTTCCGGCGATCTCCGTACCCTGCGGCCTGGCGAACGGGCTTCCGGTGGGGCTCCAGCTCGCGGCGCGCACCGCGGAGATGGTGCTGGCCGCGGCGTCCGCGTTTGAAACGGCGCGCGGGCCGATGCCCCGCCCGCCGGTCTGGCTTGGCGATTAGTTTACTCCCGCTCGGTCCAATCACCCAAAGGAGCCGTCGTATGAGGATGAGTCGATTCGTCGCTGGCGCCCTGCTCGCCTGCGCCGCGGCCAGCGTGGTCCCGCCCGCCCACGCGCAGATGCCGGAGTCGTATCGGGAGTCGCAAATGCGAATGCTGCGCCTTCAGCGGCGTATGCTCTTGTCGATGGTCGATTCCATGCCGGAGCGACTCTACCGCGACAGGGCCACGCCGGCGCAACGCGACTTCGCCCAGCAGATCGCCCACGCCGCCCAGCCGATCGGGATGTTCCTGCCGCGGCTGATGAACGCGCCCCAGCCCCCCGCCGCGGTGATGGACACGACCGCCGGCTACGGCAGCCGCGCGGGCCTGCGGACGCTCGTCACCGCCGCGTTCGACTACGCCGAAGGCGTGCTCCAGTCGCAGTCGGCCGCCGATCGCGACGTGGTCGTGAACATGTTCGGTAACCAGCTTCCGCGCTGGCAGGTGTGGGACGAGTTGCACCAGCACACCATTTGGACGGCCGGCCAGATCGTCGCGAACTTCCGCAAGCATGGGATGGCGCCGCCGGGGTTTGGGTTCTTCTAAGCGGCCAGAGCGGTTGGGGCGGTTGGGGCGGCAGGGCGGTACCAGACTCGGCGCCGCCCTTGCCGCCTCAACCGCCTCAACCGCCTTAACCGCCTCAACCGCCTTGACCGCCCCAACCGCACTGATCGTCTTATCCGATGACGATCAGGCCCACCCTGCCCCCGAAATCGTCGGCCGGGAGAGCGCGCCGCTGGCGACGCCAAACAAGTCGGTGCCGATTCCCTACCCGGTGCGACGCTGGTCGGCGCCACGCCGATCCCTTGTCACCAACGCGGTTTGACCGCAGGCGAGGAACCGACTACCCTTCAGCGCGCCGCACAATTGCACTTGAGGCTCACTCTCAACTAGGCCCCCCTTACTGATGTCGACCGGCACCACCGACCCGCTTCCGCACCACGGTGTTCTGTCCAGTTGGGCCCCTGTCGCCGTACTCCTCGCGCTCGCTATCACGCTCGTCCCCGGCATCGCCGCCGCTCAGACCGGCGACACGAGCCGCCTGGCCGAGATCCTGGTGGTCGGCACCCGGGATAGGCTGGCCCACATCCCCGGCTCGGCGTTCCTGCTGGACCCGTCACAGCTTCGCGCTTGGCACCCCGCGAGCGTCAACGAGGCGTTGCGGCGCGTTCCCGGCGTGGTGACGCGCGACGAGGAGGGGTTCGGGCTGCGCCCCAACATCGGGATTCGCGGGCTCAACCCGACCCGGTCCTCCAAGGTCCTGCTGCTCGAAGACGGGCTCCCGATCACCTTCGCGCCGTACGGGGGGAACGAGACGTACTACCATCCGCCCATCCAACGCTTCGACCGCGTCGAGGTCCTCAAGGGCTCGGGGCAGATCCGGTTCGGGCCGCAGACCATCGGCGGCGTGATCAACTATCTGACGCCGGCCGTACCGCGCGATCCCACCCTGACGCTGAGCGTATCGCGGGGCGCGCGCGCGTTCCTGGCCGCGCGCGTGCGCGCGGGCGGCAGCCTCGGGCCCCTCGGTGCGCTGGCGAGCTACGACCGGACCGAGGGCGACGGCGCCCGCGACCACGTCGGCACTCGACTCGACGACCTGACGCTCAAGGGCACCCTCGCGCCCGGTGCGCACCACACGCTGACGGTGCGGGCCAACGCATACCGCGAGCGCTCCAACGTCACGTACTCCGGCCTCACCGAAGCAGAATGGGCGGCCGCACCCCGGCAGAACCCGTTGCGCAACGACTCGATGCTGCTCGACCGCTGGGGCGCCTCCGCCACACATCGCTGGACGCCAAGCACCGGGGTCGCGCTGACCACGTCGCTGTACGCCTACGACGTGAGCCGCGACTGGTGGCGGCAGTCGAGCAACTCCGACGAGCGGCCGAACGACGCGTCGGACCCCAATTGCGGCGGCATGGCGAACCTCAACACCACCTGCGGCAACCAGGGGCGGGTCCGCGACTACTACGTATGGGGCCTCGAGCCGCGACTCAGCGCCGTCTCCACGGTGCTCGGCCGGCCGGTGGCGATCGACGGCGGGCTCCGCGTGCACGGCGAGCGGCAGGATCGCCGCCAGCTCAACGGCGCGTCGCCTGCCGCCCGGCAGGCCGGCCCCGCGACCGACGTCAACTCCGGCCTGAAGGAAGACAACCTGCGCGAGAACCGCGCCTACTCCGCGTTCGTGCAGCCACGCGTTTTCCTCGGCCACTGGACGCTGACCCCGGGCGTACGCGTGGAGCACATCACGTACGGACGCACCAACCGGCTCGCCGACCCCGACACGAGCGGGCGCACGTCGCTCACGGCTGTCGTGCCCGGCCTCGGCGCCACGTTCACGCCGGGCGGCACGGTCACGCTGTTCGCCGGCGTGCACCGCGGCTTCGCGCCGCCCCGCACCGAGGACATCATCAGCAACGCGGGCGGGGTGATCGAGCTGGACGCGGAGCTGAGCTGGAACTACGAGGTCGGCGTGCGCGTGGAGGGCGGCGGCGCCCGCCTCGAGGCCACGGCGTTCCGCCTCGACTTCGAGAACCAGACCGTGCCGGCCAGCGTCGCCGGAGGAACGGGCGCCGCACTCACCAGCGCGGGCCGGACGCTCCACCAGGGTCTCGAACTGGCCGGGCGGCTCGACGCGGGCCGGCCCCACGGCTCCCCGCACAATGTGTTCGTCGACGTTGCCGTGACCTGGCTGCCCACGGCGCGCTTCGAAGGGCCGCGGTTCGCGTACGTGGGCACGGCCGGCCCTGACGTGCCGGGCAAGGTGTACGCGGGCCCCGACGCCGCCGGCACGCGCCGACAGGTGAGTGTCACCGGCAACCGCCTGCCTTACGCGCCCCGAGGCACGTTGGCGCTCACACTGGGATACGGGTTCCGGGACGCGTTCGACCTGCGGCTCGAGGCCGTCGCCGTCAGCCGCCAGTACGGTGACGCGCTGAACACGGGCGTGGTGGTACCGGACGGCCAGCAGGGGCCGATCACCGGCTACAGGCTCTGGAACGCCGCAGCGACGTACACCCATGCGGGCACGCGCACCACGCTGTTCGTGACGGCGCGGAACCTGACGGACCGGCTGTACGTCGCCGATCGGACCCGTGGCCTGGTGCCGGGCCTGCCGCGGACGGTGCAGGCCGGCGTCGTGCAGACGTTTTAGAGGCTGCTAGCGTGCCAGCGCCTCGATGAGCGCCGCATACAGCGCCTCGCCCCGCGTCTCGTTGTACGGGAGCTGCACCCGCACCTGCCCGTCCTTCCCCACCACGAACACGCTGCCGGTGTGCGCGACCAGCGCGGCCCCCGTGCTGTCGTGGTCGATCCACGACGTCGCCAGGAACTGCTGCTGCGCCGCCGCGAGCGTCGCGGAGTCGCCGGAGAGTCCGACGAACGTCGAGTCGAACCGGTGCGCGTAGGCCTGGGCGGCCTGCGGCGTATCGCGCTCGGGATCCACGGTGACGAACACGAACCGCACGCGGTCGGCCGCGGAGCCGAGGCGGCGCTTGACGGTCGCGAAGTCGGCCATGGTCGTGGGGCAGATGTCGGGACAGGTGGCGTAGCCGAAGAACACGACGACGACCCTGCCCCGCTGCTCGGCGAGATCGAACGGGCGGCCGCCGTACTCGACCAGGCGCATGGCGGGCTGCCATTCACGGCGGGCCGCGCCGCTCGCCTCGCCCCCCCCCGCCCCGTCGCCGCGGCCGCAGGCACCGACCAGCCCGGCCGCCACGGCAGTCCATCGTCCAATCCGTCGCCACCGCATCACCCGGAATGATCCTCCCGAGCGGCCTCGGGTTTCAAGCCCTGAGCCAGCGGGAGGCGCAGGTGCGCCTCGCAGCCGCGCCCATCGGCCCGGTTGGCGAGCGTCACGGTGCCGCCGTGGCCTTCGGCGATCTGGCGCGACAACGCGAGCCCGATGCCGGTGCCGGTCGGCTTGGTGGTGAAGAACGGGACGAACAGATTCCCGGAATCCGGCAGGCCCGGGCCGTCGTCCTTGACCACGACGTCGAGCGCGCCGTTCTCGCGCTGCCACGCCACTTCGACGCGGGCGCCTCCGGCCTGGAGCGCTGCGTCGGCGGCGTTGCGCACCAGGTTGATGAGCAGCTGGTCGAGCTGGTCGCCGTCGGCATCGATGGTCAGCGCCGGTCCCGCCGCGACCGCCACGCTCACCCGCTGCTCCAGCGCGGCCACCCGGCGCACCCAGGTTTCGACGTCGAGGGGCGCGGGCTTGGGCCTGGGCAGCCGCGCCAGCCGGGCGTAGGCGTTCATGAACCGGGACAGCGCTTCGGCGCGGCCGGCGATGAGCGCGAGGCCGGTGGTGAGGTCCTCGGGGCGCGCGGCGCCGCGCGCGGCGGCCGCCTGGAGGCTCTGCGCCACCGACTTCACCGGCGCGAGCGAGTTGTTGATCTCGTGCCCCAGCACCCGGATCAGCCGCTGCCAGGCCTGCCGCTCCTCCTCGCGGAGCGCGCGGCTCACGTCGGCCATGACGAGCAGGGTGTGGGGGCGCCCGCCCTGGCGGAATCCCGAGCGCCGCAGGCCGTACCGCCCCGCCCGCCCGGCGAAGGTCAGGTCGCGCACCGCCGAGGTGTCGCCGCTCAGGCAGGCCGCCAGGCCCAGCTCGCCGGCGCGGCGGCCGATGAGCCGCTCGGCGGGCTGCGCGAGGAGCCGCGCGCCCGCGCGGTTCACGAGCCGCACCGTCTCCGTCTCGTCGAACGCGAACACCGCGACGTCGATCTCGACCATCACGCGGCGCAACAGCGCGGTCGCCTCTTGCGCGCCGAGCCGCTGCTGGCGCAGCGTCTCGCCCAGCGCGTTCAGCTCGAGGAACGCGAGGCCCAGGTCGTCCTGGAGCGACGCGCCGCGGGCACGGATCGAGAAGTCGTCCTCGCGCAGCGCGGCGATCATGTTGGCGATGGTCTGGAGCGGCCGGATCACCCGCTCGCGCACCGCGAACGCGCCGATGAACCAGGCGCCAAGGGCGAACAGCACGACCGTCCACCGCACCTTGGCGCTGTAGTCGCCGGTCCACAGCAGGAGCAGCAGCAGCGCGACCGCCGGGAGCCCGCCGGCGAACGCGATGTAGAGGATCCGCCGGTCGTGGGTCAGAGGCCGTGCTGCTGGAGGCGGCGGTACATCGCGCTGCGCGACAGGCCGAGCGCGCGCGCCGCCTGGCTCACGTTCCCGCCGAACCGGTCCAGCGCCTTCTTGATGAGCACGCGCTCCACTTCCTCGAGGGTGAGGTCTTCGAGGCGGACCACGCCGTCACCGCCGGTCCTGAGGGCGAAGTCGGCGGCGCGCACGCGCGGCGGCGGCGCGAGCAGGGTCGCGCGCTCCACCGCGTGGTCCAGCTCGCGCACGTTGCCCGGCCAGGCGTGCGCCAGCAGCGCCTGCAGGGCGTCGGGCTCGAAGCCCTCGAGGCCCTTGCGGTACCGCTCGGCGTGCCGCCGCAGGAAATGCGCCGCGAGCGGCGCGATGTCTTCCCGGCGCTCGCGCAGCGGCGGCAGGTGGATCTCGATGGTGTTGAGCCGGAACAGCAGATCCTCGCGGAACCGCCCGGCGCCCACCTCCGCCCGCAGGTCCGCGTTGGTCGCGGCGAGCACCCGCGCGTCCACCTTGCGGCCCTTGGCGCTGCCGACCCGCTCCACCACGCCGGTCTGCAGCACACGCAGCAGCTTGGCCTGCTGGGCGAGCGGCACGTTCGCGATCTCGTCGAGGAACAGCGTGCCGCCGTCGGCCAGCTCGAAGCGGCCCAGCCGGTCGGTGCGCGCGTCGGTGAAGGCGCCCTTCACGTGACCGAACATCTCGCTCTCGAACACGCCTTCCGAGAGGCCGCCCATGTTCACCGCGATCATCGGCCGCGCGGCGCGCGGCGACACCGCGTGCATCCACTCGGCCACCAGCTCCTTGCCGGTGCCGTGCTCGCCGGTGATCAGCACGCTCGCCTCCGACGGGCCAATCTTCTCCATCATCTCCAGCACCGGCCGCATCGCCGGCGCCTCGGCGATCAGCAGCGGGACGCCCTCGCGGCGATGCAGCCGGTTGGTGTCCGCGAGCCGCTGGGTCTGCCGCAGCGCCCGGCCCAGCTCGACCTGGGTCCGCAGCGTGTTGAGGAGCCGGCCGTTGTCCCACGGCTTCTCGATGTAGTCCCGCGCGCCGCGGCGCATCGCCTCCACCGCGCCGTCGACGCTGCCCCACGCCGTCATCACGACGACCGGCAGGTGGGCGTCCATCGCGCGCAGGCGGCTGATGAGGTCCAGCCCCTCGAGGCCGCCCGTGGTGTCGCGGGTGTAGTTCATGTCGATCAGGACCGCGTCGAAATCGCTCTTCTCGACCGCGGCGAGCACCTGGCCCGGCGAAGCCGCCGTCTCCACGTCGTACCCTTCTCCCCGCAACGCGAGCTTGAGCGCCTCGAGGACGTCCTTCTGGTCGTCGGCGACGAGGATGCGGGGCGAGGGGCGAGGAGCGAGGGGCGAGGACACTATCGATCCTTCCGGCGGCGAACCAGCTTGAGACCGCTCCACACTTCGTCTACCGCGCAGACCTTCACGTCCACCACGCCGTTCGCGAGCGCGACCTGACGGATCACGTCCTCGGTGAGGTCGGTCTCAACCTTCGCGGCCTTCTTGGGCCAGCTCACCCACAGCATCCCGGCGGGCTGGAGCGCGGCGAGCAGCGCCGGCAGGCGGCGCTCGAGGTCCTGCTTCGAGCTGGTGAAGACGTGGACCGCGTCGAGGGGGCCGCGGGGGGTTTTGGCCTGTACGACGGTCTTCGGGAGAGGGCCCAGGAGCCTCGGATAGCCCGGAGGCGGATTGATGGTGTGAATCGTCATGCCCGGTTTGTAGCCGAGTTTCCGGGCGAGCGGGGTTCCTGAGTAGCCGGCCATCAGGGGCGAGGGGCGAGGGACGAGGGGCGAGGGGCGAGGGGCGAGGGGCCAAGACGCTCGCGGAGGCGACGGCGCAGCCCGGCGAGCATGCGGCTGACCTCGGCGCTCGGCGCCAGGACGGCTGTCACCTGTGGAGCCGTGACGTTCCCAGACGTTGTGCCAAGAGACACTGAGCCTCGAGCTCGGCGAGCGATCCACGCGCCATCATGACGAATCGAAGATAATCCCTGGTCCAGCCTCGGCTATGGCCTTCGGCGATATTCGACGCGACCGACACTGCCGCCCTCCGCATCTGGACCACAAGGCCAAAGCGCTCCGACGCGGGGAGCTGGTTGGTGAATTGGTAGACCGCTTCCGCAAGGGCCATGGCCCGTTGCCACACCAAGAGGTCCCTGTACCCGGATGCGCGATTCGGCACGCTGCACTCCAGCCTGGATCACGAACACTCGTATCGGAGACTCGGACCATGGTAACCCCATCGTTGCGGAGCGGCGCCTTTCGTCGCGCACCCTCGCCCCTCGCTCCTCGCCCCACGCCCCTCGCCCCTCGCCCCTCGTTACTCGGCCCTCAGCGCGACCATGGGATCAACGCGAGTCGCCCGCCGGGCCGGAATCCAGCTGGCCGCAGCCGCCACGCCGGCCAGCAGCGCTGCGACGCCGGCGAAGGTCATCACATCGGTGGGCGTGACGCCGAACAGGAACCGCTCGATGATGCGGGTCAGTCCGGCGGCCAGGACCAGCCCGATGGCGATGCCGACGCCGGCGAGCTTCAGGCCCTCGCCCACCACCATGCCGAGCACGTTCCCGCGGGCGGCCCCCAGCGCCACGCGGATGCCCAGCTCCCGCGTGCGCCGGGAGACCGAGTACGCCATGACCCCGTACAGGCCGAGCGTCGCCAGGATCAGGGCCAGCGCGCCGAACGCGCCGAGCAGGGCGGAGGCGCCGCGCTCCTTGTCGAGCCGCAGGCGGACGTGCTGTTCGAGCGTGGTGAGCCCGTACACCGGCAGGTTGCGATCCATGCCGCGGATGACCTCCCGGATGATCGGCAGCAGCCGCGCCGGATCACCGGCGGTCCGGGCGACGAGGCTCAGGTCGGTGAAGTAGAGAATCCGCTGCCGCGCGGGGAAATACAGGAACGAATGCTGCTCCTCGGTAAGCTCGTGGTACTTGCCGTTCTGGGAGACACCCACGACTTCGAGCGGTGTCTGGTTCGGGCCGGAGAAACGGATCCGCCTGCCGAGCGGCGACTCGCCGGGCCACAGCCGCTCGGCAAGCCTCTGGTTGATGATCACGACGCCGGGTGCCGAGCCGTCATCCGACATCGTGAAGTCGCGGCCGCCGACCAGGGCGATGCCCATCGTCCTGAAGAAACCGGGGTAGACCGACGCCACCCCCATGCCGTAGCCGTCCGCGTCATCCGGGTCTTCCGCGCGACGCACGAAGTCGTTGACCATGCGCTCGCTGAGCGGAAGGTCGCTGGCCAGCGAAACCTCGGTGATGCCCGGCAGTGCCTTCACTCGCTCGAGCAGGTCCTGGTGGAACTGCGCCCGGCGCGGCGCATCGTATCCCAGAGAGCCGAGGTCGAACTTCATGGTGATCCCGTTGCGCGGGTCGAAGCCCGCGTCGACGTGCGTCGCCTTGGCGAGCGTGCGCAGGAACAGCCCCGCGACCACCAGCAGCACCAGCGACACCGATACCTGGGCGACCACGAAGGTCTTGAGCAGCCGCGAGCCGCCCATGCGCCAGCCCGCATTGCCGTCTCCCTTGAGCGCCGGGACCAGGTTGGGCCGCGTGGCGCCGAGCGCGGGGACCAGGCCGAAGACCAGTCCCGTGATGACACCGAGCGTCATGGTGAACGCGAACACCCGTCCGTCGGGTGTGACGACGTCGGTGATGAAACTCGGGAGCTCGCCCAGGGCGCTGACCAGTCCGGTCAGCCAGAGCGAGCACAGCATCGCGACGCCCCCGGCGATGATGCCGAGGACCAGGCTCTCGGTCATGAGCAGGCGGACCAGCCGGCCCCGCGTGGCGCCGAGGGCGAGGCGGACGCCGATCTCCCGCCGCCGTGCCGTGGCGCGCGAGAGCAGCAGGTTCGCGGCATTGGCGCACGCGATCAGCAGGACCATCGCGGGCACCGCCATCAGCAGGGCGAAGATCGGCAGGCCTTCCTGGCGGTTGTTGGGATCGAGACCGCCCGCGAGCGGCTCTACCGAGGCGCTGGCCGAATCGGTCGTCTCGCGCCACGCCGAGGAGAGCCGGTTGCCGACCACGCGGGCCTGCGAGCGTGCCGCCTCGAGGGTCACGCCGGGCCTCAGGCGCCCGACGACGCGCAACCATTGCGCCAGGCGCTGCTCGAGGATGCCGTCGTTGTTCGGCCACACCTGGTCGATCATGGCCATCGTCACCCAAACCGCTCCCGGCTGGCCGAGGTCGATGCCCGTGAAGCCGCGCGGCGCGACACCGATGACGGTGAAGGGCTTGCCGTTGAGCACGATGCTGCTGCCGATGATGGCGCTGTCGGCGCCGAAGCGCGCACGCCAGAGCGCGTCGCCCAGCACGACGGCGGGGTTCGCGTTCTTCGCGCCGTCCTCCTCGGGCAGGAAGGCGCGGCCCAGCTGCATCCGGATCCCAAGGACGGAGAAGTAGTTCCCGGTGACCAGGAAGCCCGAAATGTGCTGCGGCTCGCCGCCGCTACCGAGCGCGAACGGCCGGTCCTGGTAGGTCATCAACCCGCTGAACACGCTGTCCTGGTCGCGGTGCTGAACATACTCGGGATACGACATGTACCGGAACCGGCTGTTCCCCACGCTGGTGCCGACCAGCCAAACCAGGCGCTGCGGCTCGGGCGCCTTGATCTCGCGGAACAGCGCCGCGTTGAGCAGCGAGAATACCGTCGTGTTGGCGCCGATGCCCAGGGCGAGCGTGAGCACGGCGACCAGCGTGAACCCGGGGGTCTGGCGCAGCATCCTGAGCGCGTAGCGCACGTCGTGCACGATCGCTTCGAGCATCATTCCTCCCGCAGGACGACCATGGGGTCCACCCGCGTGGCGCGGCGCGACGGGACGAACGCGGCCGCGAGCGCGGTGAGCAGCAGGACGAGCGTCACGGCGAAGAGGGACGGCGCCGGACCGCCGACGCCCCACAGCTCGCCCCGGAGCGCGCGTGCCACCGCGAAGCCGCCGGCGAGGCCGACCGCGAGCCCCGCGCCCGCGAGGCCGGTCGCCTGCCCCACCACGAGCGCGACGACCGCGGCCGGGCGCGCGCCCAGGGCCACGCGCACGCCGATCTCGCGGCGGCGCTGCGCCACGGTGAACGCCAGCAGGCCGTACAGACCCACCGCCGCCATCAGGAGCGCGGCGGCGCCGAACGTGCCGAACAGCAGCACCCAGACGCGATCGCCGGCGGTGGTGTAGCTCCGCACCTCTCCCATCGTCAGGACGTCGAACACCGGGACGTCGGCGTGCACGGCGCGCGCCGCGCGCCGCACCGGCTCGGCCAGCGCGGCGGGGGCGGACCGGGTGCGTACCAGCAGCGCGACGGCGCGCCACGGCTCGCGCGCGTAGGGCACGTGGAGCTGCAGCCGGTCGGCCGGCACGTCCTCGCCGAATTCCTCGAGCTGTACCTCCCGCGCCACGCCGATCACCGTGAGCCAGGCGGTGTCCGGGAGCACCCGCACCCGCCGTCCGATGGCATCCGATCCCGGCCACAACCGCCGCGCCAGGGCCTGCCCGATCACGGCCACGGTCGCGCCTGAGTCGACGGCCTCGGCGCCGGTGAAGCCGCGACCCGAGACGAGTGGCGAGCCCAGGGCCTCGAAGTACCCGTCGGACGAGGGCACCACGGCAATGAGCGGCTCGTCGCCGGGGCTCACCGCGGCGCCCTCGACCGCGAGCGCGCGCCGGTCGCCGCCGTCGTCGCCGGGGATCGGGCCGGTGAGGGCCGCGGCGGCGACGCCCGGGATGCGCCGCACTTCATCGAGCGCGGCGCGCATCCACACCGCGCGGTCGGCGCGACGCTGCAGCCCGCCGAAGAACACGCGCGCCGTGACCATGTTGCGGTCGTCGAACCCGAGCTCGCCGCGCCGGGCGGCCAGGAAGCTCTGCGTGAACAGCGTGGACGCCGCGAGCAGCACCACCGACATCGCGACCTGCGCCACCACCAGGCCCTGCCGCAGCCGCGTGGAGGACGCGGTGGCGCCGCGGCCGCCGCCCTTGAGCTCCGCCACCACTTCGGGCCGGCTGCCGCGCAGCGCGGGCACCATGCCGAACACGAGCGCCGAGAGCACCGTGGCGCCCGCCGTCACCGCGAGCGCGCGGCCGTCGATTCCCATCACCAGCCACGGCGGAACGTCTTCGCCGGGCAGCGTCGCGAGCAGGGCATCCATCCACCAGCTGGCGAGCACGACGCCCAGCGTCGCGCCGACCGCCGCCAGCACCAGGCTCTCGACCAGGAGCTGGCGGCCCAGCCGCGTCCGGTTCGCACCCAGCGCCGCGCGGACGGCCAGGTCGCGGCCGCGCGCCACCGCGCGGGCCAGCATCAGGCCCGCCACATTGGCGCACGCCACGAGCAAAACCAGGGCGACGCCGATCGATGCCAGGAAGAGCGAGCGGCGGCCGCTCGCGTCCACCACATCGTCGCGATAGCGCTCGACTTCGACCGTCCAGCCGCGGTTGGTGCCCGGGTGGGCGGCTTCGAGCCGCCGGGCGACAACGGCGAGCTCCTCACGCGCCCGCTCCAGGCTCGCGCCCGGCGCGAGGCGCCCCACACCGATGGCGCTGCGGTCCCCGCGCTCGGCGGTGGGGTCGGGCACCAGCGGCACGTACAGGCCGCCGCGCACCAGCTGGAAGTCCGCGGGCATCACGCCCACCACGGTGCGGCTCACGCCGTTGATCGGGACCGTGCGTCCGACGATGGTCGAATCGACGCCGAACAAGCGGCGCCACAGGCCGTGCGACAGCACGGTGACGGGCGGCGCATCCGGCCGCGCGTCGTCGGGCGCGAGCGGACGGCCGATCGCGGCCCGCGCGCCCAGCAGCTCGAACAGGGCGGGGTCGGCCACCCAGCCGATGACCCGCTCGGCGCCCTCGGGGCCGGTGATGGCGGCCTGGCGCTGGAGCAGCCCCGCCAGTCGCGACAGCGCCGTGCTCTGCTCCCGGAAATCCCGGAGGTCGGGCAGGCTCGTCTCGTTGTCGGCGATGCCGCGCGACGGATTGGCGGCGTTCACCACCACGATCCGGTCGGGGTCGGGGAACGGCAGCGGCCGCCACAGCAGGCCGTACACCAGGCTGAACACGGCCGTCGTCGCGCCGATGCCCAGCGCCAGCGTGAGCACCGCCACCGCCGCGAAGCCGGGATTGGTGCGCAGGCCGCGCAGCGCGTACCGGAGGTCCTCGATCATTTCACGATCCAGCCGTCCATCAGGTTGATGATGCGGTGGCCGTACGACGCGTTCACCTCCGAGTGCGTGACCTGGATGATCGTCGTCCCCTCGCCGTTCAGCTTCTTGAACAGCTCCATGATCTCGCGGCCCTGGGAGCTGTGCAGGTTGCCCGTGGGCTCATCGGCCAGGATGAGCTTGGGGTTCGCGACCACGGCGCGCGCCACGGCGACCAGCTGCTGCTGGCCGCCCGAGAGCTGGCGCGGGTACAGGTCCTTCTTGCCCACGATGTTGAACCGGTCGAGCAGATCGGCCACCGTGCCCGCGCGCTCGCTCTTCTTCACGTCGCGGTAGCTGAGCGGGATCTCGAGGTTCTCGTACACGGTGAGGTCGTCGAGCAGGTGGTACTGCTGGAACACGAAGCCGACGTAGCGCTTGTTGAGCTCGACGCGGTCCTTCGGCTTCATGCGGTGCACGTCCTCGTCGAGGAACACGTACTCGCCGCTCCAGCCGTGATCGAGCATCCCGAGGATGGCGAGCAGGGTGCTCTTGCCCGCGCCCGAGGGGCCCATGATGGACACGAACTCGCCGAGCCGGATGTCGAGGGAGATCTGGCGCAGCACATAGGTGCGCGTGGGGCCGGTTTCGTAGAACCGCTCGAGGTTGCGCAGGGCGATCATGCCGTCTCGCATAGAGGAAGAAGGGTGCCACGGAAGGTCGCGGCTAACTCATTGTATGGCAAGGGGTTCTGGAAGCACAACCGGCCGCCATGGGGCGGCCGGTGCGCGATCGTGGGACCCGGAGTCCCGAAACCGGACGGCTACAGCGACACCCGCCGCCGCCCGATGGCCTGATCCGCGATGCGCCGCAGTTCGACGTCCTCGCCGGGGTCGAGGCTGCGGAGCACCGAGAGCGACGCCTCGGTGCGGATGGCGGCGAGCGCCCGCGCCGACGCGAGCCGAACGTTGCGGTCCTCGTCGCGCAACGCGCCGGCCAGCGCGTCCACGGAGGATGGGTCGCGGATCTGCGCCAGGGCCTGCGCGGCGGTCCGTCGCACGTCGCGCGTGGGGTCGCGGAGCAGCCGCACGATCCGGGTGGTGGCGCGCGTGTCGCGCAGCCGGCCGAGCGCGCGCACCGCGGAGAGCCGGACCTCGGCCTGCCGGTCGTCGAGGGCGGCGCCCAGCCCGTTGAACGCCCGTGCGTCGCCGATCTCGGCCAGCGCGTCCACCGCGCCGCGCCGCACCTCGGCCACCGGATCCCGCAGCATCCCGACGAGACTCTCCACCACCTCGGGCGGCTTGATGCGGCCCAGCGCACGTACGGCGGAGCGGCGAACCTCGGCCACGTCGTCGCGCAGCACGCCGACCAGCGGTTCGCCGGCACGGACGTCGCCGATCTCGCCCAGCGCTTCGGCGGCCAGGCGGCGCGTTTCGGCGTCGTCGTCCCTCAACGCGCGGGTCAGCGGCTCCACCGCGCGCGCGTCGTCCAGCTGGAACAGCGCGCGGGCCGCGGCGCGCCGGACGTCGGGCACGCGGTCCCGGAGCACCTCGACCAGGCCGTCCAGCGCGGCGGGGTCGTCAATCTTGCCGAGTGCGACGGCGGCGGCGCGCCGCACCTCGGGCGCGGGATCGCTGAGCAATCGAACCAGGGGCTGCACGGCCGCGCGGTCGTCAATGTCGCCCAACGCGTTGGCGGACGCCCACCGCACGTTCGCCTCGCGGTCCTGCAGCGCCGCCACCAGCGCGTCCGTGGCCCGACGGTCGTCGATCAGGCCCAGCGACCGCGCCGCCTCCACGCGCACCATCGCCGCCTCGTCACGCAGCGCTCCCCGCAGGGCGTCCACCCCCACGGGATCGTCAATGGCACCGATCGCCCGCGCCGCGGCCGCGCGCACTTCCTCGGCCCGGTCGCGCAGGGCGCCGCTCAGGGCGGGCAGCGCGTTCACGTCGCTCAGGTCACCCAACGCGAACCCTGCGGCCGCGCGGACCATGACCTCGCGGTCCTGGAGCAGTCCGGCCACCTGGGTCACGCGGCTGCGCTCCCCTACGCGGCCCAACGCCCGCGCGGCGGCGGCCCGCACCGTGGCGGCACGGTCGTCCAGCGCGCGCACCAGCGGCTCCGCCGCGCGCCGATCGTGACGCAGGCCAAGGCCGAGCGCGCCGGCGGCGCGGACCCCGCTGTCGCTCGCCCCGAGCGCCGCGATCAGCGCGGCGTACGCGGAGCTGTCGCGCGCCTTCGCCAGCAGCCGCACCGCCACCTCGCGGACGCACCGATCCGCGTCACGGAGACCGCCGGCCAGCACCGGCACTGCCTCCACACCGCGGATCGGACCCAGGGCCCACGCCGCGCCGCTGTCCACCGGCATGTCGTCCCAGAACCGCATCGCGATCGGGCCCGGCGACCCGGACCAGTAGGTGTTCCGCACGGCGATCCCGACCAGGGTGCAGACGTCGTGGTTCGCGCCCCGCACCGCGGCCAGGAACGCGGCGGCGCTGGCGGAGTCGCCGGGCTCAAGGGTCACGAGGCTCGGCAGCTTCTCGGTGCGCAGAAACGACGGGAGCGTTGCGCCCACGGCGACGCCGAGGGCCAGGCCGAGCACGAGCTTGGCGTGTTTCATCGTGAACCCCGTAGTGAGGACGCGTTCCTTCTATTCCTCTTGGGACGGGACCAGCGGTCGAAGCGTTGGCCGGCTCAGGGGCGTCGCGCCGCGGTCCAGGTGCCCCCGCCGCCGGCGGCATCGGTCCAGGTTCCGCTGACGGCGCCGCCGGAACCGAACCGGCCCTCGGCGCGGATCGCACCGTTGGGACCCGGCACGGTGAACTGGAGGACCTGTCCGTCGAACGACACGGATTCGAGCGGCGCCTCGCCCTCGGGGAACACCACCGACCCGGCCAGCGCGGCGCCGTTGCGGACCAGTCGCATCGTCCCCTGGGAGACCTCCTGGCCGTCGGCGAAGGCGGTCCACACCCAGTCGCCGAGGATGCTCGGCGCGCCGGCCGGCGCGGTCGCCGGCACCGGGGCCGGGGCCGGCGTCGGGTTCTGGGCGGCCAGCGGCGCCGCGGCAGCCACGGCGAGCGCTGCGGCGAGCGACGATGGGAACAGGGCGTTCATGCGGGCTCCTGGCATGGAGTGTCCGGGCTCATTCGGCCCTCAACGCGATCATGGGGTCCACGCGGGCCGCGCGCCGCGCGGGCAGGTAGCAGGCCAGCAGCGCCACGCCGCCCAGCGCCAACGCGACCACGGCATAGGTGAGCAGGTCGGTGGGCGCCACGTCGAACAGCAGACCCCGCAGCACGTGCGACAGTGCCAGGGCTCCCGCCAGCCCGCCGGCGAGGCCCATCCCGACCGGCCGCATGCCTTGCCCGACGACCAGCCGCAGCACGTCGGGCACGCGGGCGCCCAGCGCGACGCGGATGCCCAGCTCGGCGGTGCGCTGCGCCACGACGTAGGCCACAACGCCGTAGATGCCGACCGCCGCCAGCGTCATCGCCAGCAGCGCGAACACGCCGATCAGCGTGGCGGTAAAGCGCGGCGCCGCAACCGAGCGCGACACCACGTCCTCCAGGGAGCGCACATCGGACACCGCCAGCGCCCCGTCGAGCGTGCTGACCACGCGCCGAGCCGGCGTCGCCAGGGCCAGCGGGTCGCCCCGCACCCGCAGCGTGATCGTCATGGTGCGACCGATCACCACCGAGTCACCGGCCGTCACGAAGACCTGGGCCTGCGGCCAGTAGAACTCTGGCTTGGCGCCGAGCGACAGGCCGCGATGCCGCACGTCACCCACCACACCGACCACCGTGCGCCACACCGAGTCCGCGTCGGTCGTGATCCGCATCCGCAGTCCGACAGGATCGCGACCGGCCCAGTACCTCCGGGCCGACGCCTCGTTGATCAGGATCACCGGCGCCGAACCCTCGCGGTCGGCTTCGGTTAGGAACCGGCCCTTCACGAGTGGTATCCCCAGGGCGCGGAAGTAATCCGCGCTGGCCACCTGCCAGTCGATCGGGGTGCCCTGGTTCGGCGGCGGCGTGTACCCCTCCACGATGGTGCCCCAGTCGCCGCGCACGCCGGCGAGCGGCAGGCCCGTGACCGCGCCGACCAGAGTCACGCCCGGCAGCGCGCGCAGGTCCGTGTAGAGCCGGTCGTAGAAGGCCCGGATCGAGGTGCGCGTCGGGTACGCCGCCTGGGGCAGCGACAGTCGCAGGGTCAGCACGCCCTCGGCGTCGAATCCCGGCGACACCGCCCTCAGCCGCGCGAAGCTCCTTACCAGCAGGCCCGCGCCGATGACGAGCACGACGGCCAGCGCCACCTCCGCGCCGATCAGCACGCGGCGGAACCGCTGGCCGGCTGCTCCCGCGGTGACACTACGGGCGCTGTCGCGCAGCTCGGGCTGGATGTCGAGCCTGGCGAGCTGCCAGGCCGGTACCAACCCGAAGACAACCCCCGTCACGAGCGCCAGCACCAGCGTCCCCAGCAGCACCACCCCATCCACGCTGATGGCTTCCGCGCGCGGCAGCGCCGACGGGTTGATGGCCGGCAGCGCCGATACGCCCCACACCGCCAGCACCACGCCGGCCGCGCCGCCGATGAGCGACAGCACCACGCTCTCGGTCAGCAGCTGGCGCACCATGCGCCGCTTGCCGGCGCCCAGCGCGGTGCGGATGGCCAGCTCGCGCTGGCGGGCTTCGCCGCGCGCCAGCAGCAGGTTGGCCACGTTGCCGCAGGCGATGAGCAGCACCAGCGCCACTGCGCCCAGCAGGACCCTGAGCGCCGGCTTCACGTCGCCGAAGATCTCGTCAGGCAGACTCACCAGGTTGGCCCCGAATTCGGGGCCGTAGTTCTGCGGATAATCGTTCTTCATCCGTTCGATGAACGCGTCCAGCCCGTTCTCGGCCTGCTCGGGGCTGACGCCGGGGCGGAGGCGGGCCACGGCGTTGTAGCCATGGGAGCCGCGCTCGTTCTGGTCGGGCGGCCCCAACCGAAGCGGAATCCACAGCTGGGTCCGCTCCTCGCTGGCGAAGTCGTCAGGCAGCCGGAACGCCTCCGGCATGATGCCGACCACGGTATGCGGCCAGCCGCTGAGCGTGATGCTGCGACCCAGCAGGTCGGGATCGGCGTCGAACCGCCGGCGCCACAGGCCTTCACCCACCACCACGACATCGGCGGCGCCCGGCTGGTCTTCCGCCTCGTTGAACACCCGGCCCCGCAGCGGGACAGTCCCGAGCGCGCTCCACACGGTGGCGGTGATGATGCCGGCCGGAATGCGCTCGGCGCCGCCCTCGACGCCGGTGAGCGTCCTGGCGCCCGTCGTGTAGGCGCCCACCGCGGCGAACAGGTCGGCCTGCGCCGCGTAGTCGTAGTACTCCGGCGACGACACCCAGGTCTCGTCCCAGCCGGTCCAGTGACTCCAGATCATCGCGGTGCGTGACGGCTCCTCGTACGGCAGCGGCCGCCACAGCATGCCGCGCAGCACACTGAAGACCGCGGTGTTGGCGCCGATTCCGAGCGCGAGTGTGACAATCGCGACGGCCGTGACCGCGGGCGTGCGGCGCAGCATGCGCACGGCGTAGCGGAGGTCCTGGAGCAGCGTGTCCATCGTCTACCTCACTCGTGCCGGAGGGCTTCCATCGGGGCGATGCGGGCCGCGCGGTGTGCGGGCCCGAGACAGGCGGCCAGCGCCACGACGCCGAGCACGGCGGTGGCGGTGGCGAAGGCCAGCGGATCGGCGGGCCCGACGCCGAACAGGAGCGAGCGGACGAAGCGGACCGCGACCAGCGCCGCGGGTACGCCGATCGCGACGCCCAGGGCGGCGCGGGCGATGCCCTGGCCGATCACGAGGCGCAGGACGTCGGCGCGGCGCGCGCCGAGGGCGACCCGCACGCCGATCTCGCGGGTGCGGCGGGCCACGGCGTAGGACAGCAGGCCGAACAGCCCCACGGCGCTGAGCGCGAGCGCCACCACGCCGAGTCCGGTGGCCAGCGCGGCGACGAGGGTCTCGCGGCTGTACGCGACCGCGACGTGGTCCTCGAGGGTGCGAAGGTTGAACAGCGGCAGCTGCGGGTCCACTTCGCGCATCGCGCGACGGATCGCGGCGGCCAGCGCGCCCGGGTCCCCCCCGGCGCCGCGCACGATGAGCGTGGCCTGCCACGGGGCACCACGCAGCGCGGGGAAATAGGCCATCGGCGACGGCTCCTCGCGCAGGCTGCGGTACTTGCCGTCCGGCACCACGCCGACGATCTCGACGGCGGGCGTAGTCGTGTCCGTCCCGACCCACAGCCGCCGGCCGACGGGGTTCTGTCCCGGCCAGTAACGCCGCGCCATGGCCTGGTTGACGACGACGACGGGCGGCGCTCCGGGCCGATCGGTGGGCAGGATGCCGCGGCCCGCCACGACGGGAATCCGCAGCGCCTCGAAGTACGACGGGCCCACCTGGTTGACGTCGAACGACACGTCGTCCGGGTTGGCGGTCGAGCCCTCCAGCCGGATGCCGTCCCAGTTGGAGCCGCCGGGGTTGGGCGTGATGGTCGAGGCGAACGACGCCACGTCGACGCCCGGCAGGGCGGCCAGCTGCTCGGCGGTGCGCGCGTAGAGCGCGCGGCGGGCCTCCGCGTCGTAGCCGCGCGACCGCAGGTCGAACGACGCGAGCACCACGCCGCCCGCGTCGAAGCCCGCGGGTACGGCCCGGAGCTGGAGCACGCTGCGCACCAGCACGCCCGCGCCCGCCAGCACCAGGACCGACAACGCCACCTGGGCCACGACGAGGGCGTCGCGCGCGCCCACCCGGCGCCCCGGCCTCGCCGTCAGGCCCCCGCCGTCCCTGAGGTCGCGGGTCACGTCCGGGCGGGTGGTGGCGAGGGCCGGCAGCAACCCGAACGCCAGCGCCGTCACCACCGAGGCGAGCGCGGCGAACGCGAGCATGCGGCCGTCGAACCCGCGCGGGATCGCGAGCGGATCGCCGAAGCCGGTCCGCACGATCGGCAGTGCCTCGCCGAGCCACAGGGCGACCATCAGCCCCGCGCCGCTGCCCGCCGCCGCCAGGACGAACCCCTCGGTCATCAACTGCCGCACCAGCCGGGAGCGCCCGGCCCCCAGCGACTGCCGCACGGCGATCTCGCGGCGGCGGCCGCTGGCTCGGGCCAGCAGCAGGCCGGCGACGTTGGCGCAGGCGATCGCCAGCACCAGTGTGACGGCGGCCATCAGGACGTTGAGCGGCCGTTCGAGGTCGGCCACCGACGCGAGCAGGCCCCGCTCGCCGCCCAGCAGACGCGTACGGCTCGTCCGCGGCAGGCGGCCGTCCTGCCGGCGCTGGGCGTCCAACACGTCGAGCGCCGCCGTCGCCTGGGCGCGGCTGGTCCCCGGCGCGAGACGGGCCAGCACGTTCAGCCAGCTCATGCCCCGCCGTTCGGCGAAGTCCGGCGCGTAGAACGCTCCCGCGAGGCTGAGCGGGATCCAGGCCTCTTCGACGGCGCCGCGCATGAGTCCGGTGTACGCCGGCGCGGTGATGCCGACGACGGTGAACGGCCGGTCGTTGAGGCGGATCGTGGCGCCGACGGTGGCCGGGTCGCCCGGAAACCGCCGCCGCCACAGCGCGTGCGACAGCACCACCACGTCCTGCGCGGCGCCGGGCCGGTCTTCGTCGGCCGTGAACTCGCGGCCGGCCAGAAGCCGGACGCCGAGCGCGGCGAAGAAGCCGTGCGACACCGCCGCCCCCTCGACGCGCTCCACGCCGTCGCCGACGGCGAGGGTGAGGATCGCGGCGCTGTGCGCGGCGACCCCGGCGAACGCGCGCTCAGTGAGCAGGTCCGCGAAGGCCGGATACGAGAGGTTGTAGTTGGTGCCGCCGTCCCGCTCGGTCACGACATGCACCAGCCGGCCCGGATCCTCGACCGGAAGCCGGCGGATCAGGGCGCGGTCCAGCACCGTGAAGATCGCGGTCGTGGCGCCGATGCCGAGCGCCAGCGTGGCGACCGCGGCCAGCGTGAACGTCGGGGTCCGCGCGAGGGTGCGCACCGCGTAGCGAAGATCCTGGAGCAGCGTGTCCATGGTCACCTCACTCGGACCGGAGGGCCGACATCGGGTCCACCCGCGTCGCGCGCCACGCCGGCAGCCAGCTCGCCAGCAGCGCGACGCCGCCGAGCGCCAGCGCGACGCCGGCGTAGGTCAGGGGATCGGCGGACCCGACGCCGAACAGCAGTGTGCGCAGCGCCCGCGTGACGGCCAGCGCGCCCAACAGGCCGATGCCGAGGCCGCGCGCGGCCAGCCGCGCCCCCTGCCCGACGACCAGCGAGCGCACTCCGCCGGGCGTGGCGCCGAGGGCCATGCGCACGCCGATCTCACGGGTGCGCTGCGCCAGGCTGTAGGCCAGCACGCCGTGCACGCCCACGGCGGCGAGCAGCAGCGCGACCGCCGCGAACACGCCGAGCACGATCATCGTGAACCGCCGCTGTGCCATCGAGTGCGCCAGCGTCTCGGCCAGCGGCTCGACGCCGAACAACGGCAGCGACGGGTCGAGCTCGCGCACGATGCGGCGCAGCGCCGGCGCCAGCGTTGCGGGCGCTCCGCCCACGCGCACCAGCACGCTGAAGCCGCTGGTCGCCGCCTGGCCGCGCGGCATGTAGACCGCCGGCGTCGCCGGCTCGGCCGGGCCGCGGAACCGCTCGTCGGCCACGACGCCGATGACCAGGCGCTCCGCGCCCCACAGCCGGATCCGCTGGCCGAGGGGCTCGTGGCCCGCGAAGTAGCGGCGGCGGGCCGCCTCGTTGATCACGATGACCGGGGGCGACTCCGCGTCGTCGGACGCGGAGACCGAGCGGCCGGCCGTGACCCGGAGCCCGAGCGTGGCGGAATAGCCTTCGTCGATCTGCCGCACCGTCGGCTCCGGCCAGTCCGCCGCCTCGGTCTCGCGGCCGACCACGGCGATCGAGCTCGTGAACCCGGCCTCGAGCGGATGCGCGCCCGCGACGCTGACCGACGTGACGCCGGCCAGGGCCGCCACGCGCTCGCGCAGCGTCGCGTTGAACCGGTGAATCTCCTGCCAGCGGGGCCAGGTGTCGTTGCTCTGCGGGTACCGGTTGGCCGGCAGCTGGTACTCCGCCTTCACCACGCCCGCCGCCTGGAAGCCCGGGTCCACCTGCTGCAGCCGCCACAGGCTCTTGATGAGCAGGCCCGCCCCGACCATCAGCATGGCGGCCAGCGCCAGCTCGGACGTCACCAGCGCGGCGCGAAACCGGCCCTGCCCCTGCCCGGCGGAGGCCCCGCGCGCCGCGTGGGCCTGGAGCGCGCCGTGGAGGTCCTGGCGGCGCGCCTGGAGCGTGGGCAGCAGCCCGAACGCCAGCGCCACGACCGCCGCGACGGCGAGTGTCGCACCTAACACGCGCCAGTCGATGCCGACCGCGCCCACACGGGGGATGCCCGCGGGCGCCAGCCCAAGCATCAGGTCCAGCCCCCAATGCGCCATGACGACGCCGACCACGACACCGGCCGCTGTGAGGACCGCGCTCTCGACCAGGAACTGCCGGGCCAGCCGCCCGGTGCCGGCGCCGAGAGCGGTGCGGATCATCACGTCGCGGGCGCGGGCCGTGCCGCGCGCCAGCAGCAGGTTGGCGACGTTGGCGCAGGCCACCAGCAGCACCAGCGCCACCGCGCCGAGCAGCACCAGGAGCGCCGGCCTGGCGGGCGCGAACACGACGTCCGCGAGCGGCTCCACGAACGCGCCCCGCTGGTCGTTGGACGGGTAGGCACGCTCCAGCTCGAGGGCGACCGCGGTCATCTCGCGGTGGGCACCCGCGATCGTCGCGCCGTCGGCCAGGCGGCCGAGCACGAAGATCGGGTGGTTGTCGCGCGACGCGGCGGGGTTCGGGCGCAGCGGCAGCCAGAGGTCCACGCGCGTGCGCTCGCCGCGATCGGCGAAGCCGCGGCCGTAGACGGCCGCGCCCAGCACCTGCAGCATCCCGAAGTCCGCGCCGCGCGGCAGCACGCCGACGATGGTCCACGGATTGTCGTTGAGGCGCAGCGGACGGCCGAGCACGCCCTCGTCGCGGGCGAACAGCTGCTCCCAGAGGTCCTCGCTGATCAGCGCCGCGCGCGGACCGCCGGGCACGTCCTCCTCGGCGGTGAACCCGCGCCCCACCAGCGGCGCGATGCCGAGCGTCGCCAGGAACTCGCGGCTCACGCCCAGCGCCGGGAGCCGGAGCGGGTCGGCGCCCTCGCGGGTCACGTTGACCTCGACCGGCGCGAACGCGGCCAGGCTCCCGAGCTGCGCGCTGCGCTGCCGGAAGTCGAAGTAGTCCGGGATCGACGCCGGCTCGCGGGTGGTGCCGCTCGCGCGGTCGGTCTCCCAGACCATCGCCAGCCGGTCCATCCGCTCGAACGGCGCGGGACGCAGCAGCACGCCGTCCACCACGCTGAGGATGGCGGTGTTGGCGCCGATGCCGAGCGCGAGCGTGAGCACCGCGGCCAGCGTGAACCCGGGGCTCGCGCGCAGGGTCCGCAGGGCGTAGCGAAGGTCGTGCAGCAGCGTGTCCACGGCTACTCCGCGCGAAGCGCGATCATGGGATCCACCCGCGTGGCCCGCCGCGCCGGCGCCCAGGCGGCGACGAACGCGACGGCGGCCAGCAGGGCGCCGACGGCGAGGTACGTGACGGGATCGAGACGGCGCGTGCCGACCAGCAGCGCCGGCAGCGCGGTGCTCGCGGCGGCGGCGCCCGCCGTGCCGACCGCAAGACCGACCGCAGCGGCGCGCAGGCCCGCGCGCAGCACGTAGCGCAGCACGTCGCGCGGGGTGCCGCCGAGCGCCATCCGGACGCCGATCTCGTGGGTGCGCTCGCCGACGAGGTGCGTCACCACGCCGTAGATCCCCGCGGCGGCGAGCGCGAGGGCGATCGCACCGAGCGCCAGGAGCAGCCGCATCGCGAACCGCTGCGGGCCCACGGCCAGCCGGGCGGCGTCGGCCATGGTCCGCTGGTCGAACACCGGCTGCTCGCCGTCGAGCGACAACACGGCGGCGCGCAGCGCCGGCAGCAGGGCGCCGGCTTCGCCCGCGGTGCGGACCGCCAGCGTCAGCTCCGTGTTCGCGATCTGCGCGTGCGGCACGTACAGCTCCGGCCCCGCTTCGCGGGTCGGGCCGTCGTGCCGCACGTCGGCCACCATCCCGACGATTTCGCGCGGGACGCTGTCGCCGCCCAGGCGGATGCGCCGGCCGACGGCCTCGCCGCCGAACCAGCGGCGCGCCGTGGCCTGGTTCACGATCACGACGCGCGGCGCGCCGTCGTCGTCCGTGTCGGCGAACCCGCGGCCGCGCAGGACGGGCACGTCGAGGGTCGCGAAGTAGCCGGGCGTGACCACGCGCCAGCCCACCTCCGGCCCTTCGCCGACCGGGAACGGCGGCGCCCCGTCGATGGCGAAGCCGGCGGTCTGGTTGCACTGGCACAGCGGAGTCACGTTGACCGCGCCGGCCGCGGTGACGCCCGGCAGGGTGGCCGCGCGCGCCGTCAGGTCGCGCCAGAACCCCACCACGCGCTCGGGCGCCTGGTAGCGGGAGGACGGCAGCGCCACGCTGGTCAACGCCACGCCTTCCGTGCGGAAGCCCAGCGGGACGGCCGTGAGGTCGCGGAACGCGCGCACCAGCAGTCCGGCCACCGCCAGCAGCGCCAGGGCGAGGGCCACCTGCGAGCCCACGAAGAAGCCGCGGAGCCCGTGCCGCCGCGCCGATCCACCGGCGCGCGTGCCCTCCTGCAGCCGCCCGTGCAGCTCGCCCCGCGACACCTGGAGCGCCGGCGCCAGGGCGAACACCAGCACCGTGCCGAGCGCGGAAACGGCGGTGAACGCCAGCACCGCGCCGTCCACGGCCACGCGGTCGAAGCCCAGCAGGAACCGCTGGTGCTCCGGCGGCACCAGCGCGGTCAGCGCCGACACACCCCACAGCGACAGCAGGACGCCGATGCCGCCGCCCGCGGCCGCCAGCACCACGCCCTCGGCCAGCAGCCCGCGCACGATGCGCGCCCGCGAGGCGCCGAGCGCCGCCCGCACCGCCAGCTCGCGGGCGCGGCCCGTGCCGCGTGCCAGCAGGAGGTTGGCCACGTTGGCGCAGGCGATGAGCAGCACGAACAGCACCGCGCCGAACAAGACGCGCAGGATCGGGCCGATCATCCGGGTCACGTCGCCGACCAGCGGCTGGATGTTGATGCCCCAGCCCCGCATGGCCTCGGGGTCGCTCTCCCCCAGCTGCCGGGCGATGGCCGCGAGCTCGGCGCGCGCCGCGGGCAGCTCGACGCCCTGGCGCAGCCGGCCGGTGACCAGCAGGTAGCGGCCACGCCGCGACGCCCATTGCTCCGGGCTCTCGGCGAGCGGAATCCACAACTCGGCGGGCGCGGGATACCGGACGCCGGGCGGGAGCACACCGATCACTTCGCGCGGCAGGCCGTTCAGCAAGAGGGTGCGGCCCACGATGCCCGAGTCGGCGCCGAACCGGTGCTGCCACAGGCCGTGGCCCAGGATCACGACCCGCGCCGGCCGGATGGAATCGTCGCCCGGCAGGAACATGCGGCCGAGGAGCGGGCGCACGCGCAGCGCGTCGAAGTAGTCGGGGGAGACGCGGAAGCCCTGGATCTGCTCGGGCGGCCCTTCGGTGCCGGTGAGGTTGGTCGTCCACCAGGCGTGCGCCACGAGGCGCTCGAAGCTCGAAGCCTGCTCGCGCCAGTCGCGGAAGTTGGCCGCGCTGACCTCGTTGTGGTCGTTGCCCCGCGGCCCCGTCTCCCACACCGCCACGAGCCCGCGCTCGTCGAGGAACGGAAGGGGATCGAACAGCAGGTGGCGGACGACGCTGAAGATGGCGCTGTTGGCGCCGATCCCCAGCGCGAGTGTCAGGACGGCCACGCCGGCGACGCCCGGCGTGCGGAGCAGCGAGCGGACTGCGTGACGCAGGTCCCGGAGCAGATGGTCGAGCACGTCGCCTCCTGGCGGCCGTCCGCCGCGGGCGGTGAGAAGATCTCGAACGACGTCGTGGTACGCAGCCGGGCACGGGTGACGGCCCCCGCCCGGCCTCATTCGCTCCGCAGGGCTTCCATCGGATCGATGCGCGCGGCGCGGCGGGCCGGCAGCCAGCTGGCCAGCAGGGCCACGGCACCCAGGCCCGCCGCGATGCCGCCCAGCGTGACCGGGTCGAACGCCGAGACGCCGAACAACAGGGATTGCAGCAGCCGCGCGGTTCCGAGCGCGATGGCGAGGCCGATAGCGATGCCGCACCCGGCCAGCACCGCGCCGCGGCGTACCACGAGCCCGAGCACCTGGCCCGGCCGCGCCCCGAGCGCGACGCGGATCCCGATCTCGCGGGTGCGGCGCGCGACCGCGTACGCGATCACGCCGTAGATGCCGCTGGCCGAGAGCAACAGCGCCAGCAGGCCGAACGTCCCGGCCGTCACCGCGCCGGTCTGGGGCAGCGACAGGGCCAGCTCGCGGTGCTGCCGCATCGTCATCTCGCCGAACACGGGCGCCGCCGGGTCGGTGGCCCGCACCTGCTCCCGCAGCGCGGCCGTGAGGCCCGCCGGCGGGCGCGCCGCGCGCACGATCAGCGTCTGGCGGCCGCCGCGCTCCTGGCGGTACGGCAGGAAGAAGAACGGCCGCGGCTCCTCGGTCAGCGCGAGGTACTTGCCGTCCTCCGCCACGCCGACGACCTCGACCGGCGTGCCGTCGCCGCCGACGCGCAGCCGGCCGCCGACCGGGTCGCGATCGGGCCAGAAGCGGCGCGCGAAGGTCTCGTTCACGATCGCCACGCGCGGGGCGCCGGCGCTGTCGCCCGCCCCGAACTCGCGCCCGCGGGTGAGCCGGGTGCCCATGGTCCGGAAGTAGTCCGGGCCGACGATGCTCACGAGGATCTCGGAGTGCTCGGCCTCGCGGCCGTCGGCGCGGCCCTGCACCGCCACCTCGCGCGACCAGCCGTTGCCGTCGAGCGGCACGGGGAAGGCGTGCGTGGCCGCCACCACCTCGCCCAGGCCGCGCACGCGCTCGATCAGTCGGCGGTAGAAGTCGTCGGACTGGGCGGGTGTGTAGCCAAGCACGCCGACGTCGATCGACATCCGCACGCCGGTCTCGAGGTCGTAGCCCAGCTGGCGGGACGCCGCGCTGCGCAGGCCGCGCGCGAACAGGCCCGCCGCCACGAGGAGCACCAGCGCGAACGTCACCTGCCCGACGACGAGCACCTCGCGCAACGACAGCCCGAGCCGGCCCGAGGCGCGGCTGTCGTCGCGCAGCACCTGCGCCGGCGCCGTGCGCGTCGCGTGCCAGGCGGGGACCAGCCCGAACAGCAGCGTGGTCGCGACGGACGCGAGCAGGGCGAACACCAGCACCCGCCCGTCGGGGGCCGCGTCGAACGCCGTCGCGAACTCCAGCGACGGCTGGAGCGACGCCGCGGCCTGGTTGCCCCACAACGCGAGCGCGTACCCGACGCCGCCACCGACGAGCGCCAGCGCGAGGTTCTCGGTGAGCAGCTGGCGCACCAGCCGGGCCCGGCTCGCGCCCATCGCCAGGCGCACGGCGACTTCGCGGCCGCGCGCCGTGGCGCGGGCCAGCAGGAGGCTCGCGACGTTGGCGCACGCGATCAGGAGCACGAGGCCGACCGCGACCATCGCCAGGATGCCGGTGCGGCGGCCCGCTTCGGGATCGAAGCCCCACGGATTCACCGCCGCCTTGCTGGTGAACACCCGCAGCGTCAGCTCGCGCTTGGTGGTCGGATACTGCTCGGCCAGCCGGGTCGCCACCGTGCGCGCCGCGGCGCGGGTTCGCTCGAGGCCCACGCCCGGCTGCAGCCGCCCGATCACCGTGAGGAACTCGGCGTCGCGGTTGTCGAGCACCTCGGTGCTGCCCTGCCACAGCTGGAGGTAGCCCGGCAGCGGGACCCACAGCTCCGGGCGGTAGGTGAAGAGCCGCGTCCCCATGAACCCGCGCGGGGCCACGCCGATGATCGTCGCCGGCCGGCCGTTGAGGGTCACCGTGCTCCCCACGACGCCCCGGTCCCCGGCGAACCGCGCCTGCCACAGCGACCACGACAGCACGACCACGGCGTCGTGGTCGTCCACCCCGGGCCGGAACAGGCGGCCCGCCGCGGGCTCGATCCCCAGGAGGTCGAAGTAGTTAGGCGTGACCCGCTCGCTCCAGCGCATCTCGGCGCTCGCCCCCGCGACGCCGAGGCTCACCGGATAGCCGGAGGAGCCCAGCAGGCCGGCGAACACGTCCCGCTCGGCCGCGAGATCGCGCAGGTCCGGGTACGAGAGGCTCGCGTAGCCGATGTTGTCGCGATAGCCGAACAGCGCGACCAGCTCCCCGGGCCGGGCGGCGGGAATCGGCCGCACGAACATGCCGTTGTAGTAGCTGAAGGTGATCGTGTTGGCGCCGACGCCGAGCGCGAGCGACAGGACCGCGACGAGGGTGAACACCAGGTCGCGGCGCAGGCCGCGCACGCCGTACAGCAGGTCCTGGAGGACGCCGCGCACGATCGCTACTCGTACCGGAGCGCGACCATCGGATCCACCTTCGCCGCGCGCCGCGCCGGGAGCCAGCTCGCCAGGAGCGCCACGGCCCCCAGCACCACGCCGACCGCGGCGAACGTGAGGGGGTCGCGCGGGCTGACACCCAGCAGCTGGGTCCGCAGCAGCTGGCCGGCGCCGAGCGCCGCCGTGCCGCCGATGACGAGGCCGAGTCCGGCCAGGCGCATCGCGCGCCCCACCACCAGGCCCAGGACGTCGTGCCGCCCCGCGCCGAGCGCCACCCGGACGCCGATCTCCCGGGTCCGGCGGCTCACGTTGTAGGCCATGGTCCCGTAGATGCCGATGGCCGCCAGCAGCAGAGCCAGCGTCCCCACGGCCGCCAGCATCAGGGCGCCGATCTTCTGGGGCCAGTACGGGATCGTGGTGAACTCGGCCATGTTGCGCGGGTCCAGGAACGGCAGCTCGGCGCTGACTTCCGCGAACGCGCCGCGAATCGCGCCGGTGAGCGCCAGCGGATCGCCGGTGCTTCGCACGAGCAACGTGAACGACGCCGGTGCGGACCGCGCGCTGTACGCACCGAACACCATCGGGAGCGGATCTTCGGTGTACGAGTTGTACTTGCTGGTCGCCACGACGCCGACGATCGACAACCACGCGTCGCCGTCCACGCTGACCCGCGCGCCGACGGCCGTCCGCCCGGCCAGGTACCGCCGCACGAAGGCTTCGTTGACCACGACCACCGGCGCGTTGGTGCCCACGTCGGCGTCGTTGAGGTCGCGCCCCTCCGTGAGCCTGGTGCCGGTGGTGCGGAAGTAGTCGCCGGTCACCACGTTGTAGCTGATGTTCATGTTCTCGTTCGGCCGCGGCGCATAGCCCTCGATGCGCGTGACCACGGACCTGATCGGCGCGGGACCGAGCACGACGCTTCGGGCCACCGCTGCCGCTTCGACTCCCGGCAGCGCGCGGACTCGATCCAGCAGGCCGCGCACCACGGACACCTGCACGCTGTCACCGCTGATGCCCGACAGCCGCAGGTCCGTGCCGACCAGGAGCACGCGGTCGACGCGCCTCATGCCGGTGTCGACGGCCCGGTACTTCTCCAGGCTGCGCATGAACAGGCCCGCCGACACCAGCGTGACCAGCGACAACGCCACCTGGGCCACCACCAGCCCGGCCTGAAGGCGGCCGCGCCCGCCCGTTCCCTCGCCGATCTCGTCCTTCAGCGTGGGCACCAGCGCCGGCTTCGAGGCCTGCAGCGCCGGCACGAGCCCGAACACGATCGCAGTAGCGGTCGTGACGAGGGCCGCGAACAGCAGCACCGGGCCGTCGATGGGAAAGTCGAGGCCGACCGGGTACGGCACCGCGGGCAGAAACGCCAGCATCGCGTCGCGGCCCCAGAACGTCAGCAGCAGACCGAACCCGCCGGCCAGCGCGGCCAGCGCCAGGCTCTCGGTCAGCAGCTGCCGCACCAGCCGGTAGCGCGAGGCGCCCACGGCCAGCCGCACCGCGACTTCGCGGCGCCGCGCCACGGCCCTCGCCAGCAGCAGGTTGGCCACGTTGGCGCAGGCGATGAGCAGCACCAGCCCCGCCACCGCCAGCAGCGCGCCGAGGACCGGACGCATCGCGGCGGGCGCGTCGATGGCGCCGTGCGTCCGCACCACGGCCCCGAGCGGCTGCGCCAGGCCTCCCGCCACTCCGGCTCGCACCGCCAGCGGATCGATTTCGGCCGTGGCCTGCGCCACCGTCGCTTCCGGCTTCAGCCGGCCGACCACGTACATCGAACGGCGTTGACGATCCTGGAGGAGCTGCATGCCGTCGGGCGCGAGCAGCGGCAGCGCGGTCATCGGCACGTACAGATTCAGGCTCAGCCCGACATAGGTGCCGCCGAAGCGCGGCGCCGCGACCCCCACGATGGTGAAGGCCGACCCGTTGAGCGTGATGGTCCGGTTGATGACGCTGGAGTCGCCGGAGAAGCGCCGCTGCCAGAAGCCGTGGCCCAGCACCGCGACGGGCGTGCCGTGCTCCTCGTCATCCATGGTGAGGACGCGGCCCAGCGCGGGCCGCACCTGCAGATCCTCGAAGTAGTTGCCCGAGACCAGCATGCCCCAGGCGCGTTCCGTCGGCCCGGAGCCGTCCCGGAGCCCCAGCTGGGCCATGTCCCACCCGGCCAGATCGGCGCTCGTGGCGCCCGCGCGCCAGTCCTTGAAGTCCGGCCACGACACATCCCAGAAGCCGCCGCCGGGCGCCCGGGTGTGTGCGACGACCAGCCGGTTCCACCCCGGTACCGCGGGGAGCGGGTTGAACACCATGCCCTGGAGCCACGTGAATACCGTGGCGGTGGCCCCGATGCCGAAACCCAGCGTGAGCACGACCGCGAGCGCGAAGCCGGGCGCGCGGGCAATGCCGCGCAGCGCGTACCGCAGATCCTGGCCCAGGCTGTCCGTCACGTTGCCCTCTTGGTTGTGCCCCTGTGCGTCCGTGCGTCTGTGCGTCTATTCGTAGCGCAGCGCCACCATCGGGTCGACCTTCGCGGCGCGGCGCGCGGGGATCCAGCTCGCCACCAGCGCGACGCCGCCCAGCACCAGGCCGATGGCGGCGAACGTCAGCGGGTCCCGGGGGCTGACGCCCACCAGCAGCGTCGCGAGCAGTTGGCCCACGCCCAGTGCCGCAACCCCGCCGACCAGCAGGCCCAACCCCGCCAGACCCATCGCCCGCCCCACCACCAGACCCACCACGTCCCGGCGCCCCGCGCCCAGCGCCACGCGAACGCCGATCTCGCGGGTCCTGCGGCTCACGCTGTACGACATCGTGCCGTAGATGCCGACCGCTGAGAGCGCCAGGGCGAGCATGCCGAATGCCGTGAGCATCCAGGCGCCCATGCGCTGCGTGAAGTAGGCCGGCTCGATGTGGCGCGCCAGCGTGCGCACGTCGAGGAACGGCAGGTCGGCCGCCGCCTCCTGGAACTCGCGCCGCAGCGGCGTCGCGAGGGCATTGGGATCGCCGGCCGTGCGCACGTGCAGCGTCCATCCCGGGAGCCCATTGCGGTAGCCGAACGGCTTGTAGATCATCGGGGTCGGCTGCTCCGTCAGGTCCTCGTACCTGCCGGTTCGTACCACGCCGACCACGGTGTGCCACGTCTCGCCACCCCAGTTCAGCCGGCGTCCGATCGGGTCCTGGCCGGGCCAGTAGCGCTCGACGAACCGCTCGTTGACCACGGCGACGGGCTCGGTACCGGTCATGTCATCGTCGGTGGTGGCGCGCCCGCGGACCACGTCGATGCCCATGGCGCGGAAATAGTCGCCGCCGACGACATTGTAGCGGACGGACATGTTCTCTTCGGGCTGCGGCGTGTAGCCCTCGATGCGGGTCCCGCTCGAGCTGCTGCCCGAGTAGCCCAGCGGCACCCGCATGGCGACCGCGGCCGCCTCGACGCCCGGAACGGCCCGCGCCCGCACCAGCAGCCGGGCGGTCATCGCCACCTGCGCGGAGTCGCCGGTCAGGCCCGCGAGCCGCAGGTCGGTCTCCGCCAGGAGCACGCGCTCCGGGCCGGTGAACCCCACGTCGATCGCGCGCGCATGCTGTAGACTCCGCACGAACAGCCCGGCGCACACGAGCGACACCAGCGACAGGCCGACCTGCCCGACCAGCAGCGCGTGCTGGAGGCGGGAGCGGCCCGGCCCGCCGGTCCCGATCTCGTCCTTGAGCGTCGGCACCAGCTGGGGTTTGGAGGCCCGCAGCGCCGGTACCAGGCCGAACAGCAGCGCGGTGAGGCCGGTCGCCGCGACCGCGAACACCAACACCCGCGCGTCGATGCCGAACTGCACGTCGATCGGGTACGGGCCGGGCGGGATGAACGCGAGCATGACGTCGCTGCCCCAGAACGCCACCAGCACGCCCACCACGCCGGCCATCGCCGCCAGCGCCGCGCTCTCGGTGAGCAGCTGGCGCACCAGGCGGCCCCGCCCGGCCCCTACCGCGAGCCGGATGGCGATTTCGCGTTGGCGCGCCGTGGCGCGCGCGAGCAGCAGGTTGGCCACGTTGGCGCACGCGATCAACAACACCACGCCCGTGACGCCAAGCAGCGCCCGCAGCACCGGACTGAGCCAGGACGGGGCGCCCTCGTCGGTGAAAGCCCGGACGATGGCGCCCCGATGGTCCGCGACGCCGCCCGCGATACCGGCGGCCTTCGCGACGCGATCGATCTCCAGCGCGGCCTGCTGCCGGGACACGCCCGGCCGGAGCCGGCCCACGACGTCGAACGTCTGCCATCGCCGCTCGACCAGCGTCTGCTCGCCCCGGGCGCGCAGCGCCCGCATGGTGGTCGCCGGCACGAACAGGTCGAAGTTGAGCCCGACGATCGTCCCGCCGAACCGCGGCGCCGCGATGCCCACGATCGCGAAGGTCTGGCCGTTGAGGGCGAGCGTGCGGTTGATGACGCCGGAGTCGCCGGCGAACCGGCGCTGCCAGTACGCGTAGTTGAGCACCACGACCTGCGCCGCCGACGTCTCGTCGTCCGGCAGGAAGGCCCGGCCGAGCGCGGGCCGCACGCCCATGACGTCGAAGTAGTTGCTCGACACGAACAGGCCCCAGGCGCGCTCGGTACCTCCGTCGCCCTCGCGCATGCCGAACCAGCTCATGTCGAACACGGCCAGATCCGCCGATCGGGTCTGCGCGCGCCAGTCCCTGAAGTCGGGCCACGACGCCGACCACGCGTCGCCGTCCGGCGCGCGCGTGTGCACCGAGATCAGCCGGCCGACGCCCGCGACCGCCGGGAGGGGCTTGAGGACGAACGTCTCCATCCACGAGAACACGGTGGTGTTGGCCCCGATGCCGAGGCCCAGGGAGAGGACCGCGATGAGCGTCAGGCCGGGGTGCCTGGCCAGCGCTCGCAACCCGAAGCGGAGGTCCCGAAACAGCGCGTCCATCGCCGTCTCAGTCGCCCGTCGCGGCGGCCTGCTCCTCCACGACCCGTCCGTCGAACAGGTGCACCGACCGGTCGGCGTGCGCTTCGTACCGCGGGTCGTGCGTGACCATGCAGATCGTTGCGCCGCCGGTGTGCAGCTCCTGCAGCAGCTGCATCACCGCCTCGCCGTTCTTCGAGTCGAGGTTTCCGGTCGGCTCGTCGGCGAGCAGGATCACCGGGTCGCCGGCCACCGCGCGCGCCACGGCGACGCGCTGCTGCTGGCCGCCCGAAAGCTGCGAGGGATAGTGCTTCATCCGGTGCGCCATCCCCACGCGCTCGAGGGCGTCCTGGACGCGCTTCCGGCGCTCGGCCGCCGGCATGCCGCGGTACGTCAGCGGCAGCTCCACGTTCTCGAACACCGTGAGGTCGCCGATCAGGTTGAACGCCTGGAAGATGAAGCCGATCTGCTTGTTGCGGATCCGCGCCCGCTCGCTGGCCGTGAGCCTGGCCACCGGCTCGCCCGCGAGCACGTAGCTGCCCTCGGTCGGCGTGTCGAGCAGGCCGAGAATGGAGAGCAGCGTCGTCTTGCCGCAGCCCGACGGGCCCCCGATGGCGACGTACTCGCCCGTCTTGATCTCGAGGTGGATGTCCGCGAGGGCATGAGTCTCCACCTCGTCGGTGTAGAAGACCTTCTTGATGCCCTCGAGCTGGATCAGCCGCTCACCATTGCCGCCCATTGAGACCCTCGTGCGCTAGAGTTTCGCTGACCGCTTGCCGCTGGCCGCTGGCCGCAACAAGAAGACCGCGGCAAGCGGTCCGCGGTCAGCGGCCAGCTACTTGATCCTCACCCGATCCACGGCATCCCACCGGCTCATGTCCGACAGGATTACCGAATCGCCCACGCTCAGTCCGCCGAGCACTTCCATCGTGTTGACCGAGGCACGGCCGAACCGCACCTGAATCCGCTCCGCGTACCGGCCGCCTTCGGTCAGCCTGAACAGTCCGCAGGGGCTGTTGGGCTGGCAGTAGGCCGGCCGGTTCACGAACACCACGTCGTCGAGGCGCTCGATCTCGATCGTCCCCTCCACCGAGAGGTCGGGCCGCGCGCCCTGCGGGAGCGGACCCTCGAGGGCGATGTCCACGGCCACCGTGCCGTTCTGCGAGCCGGGGTCGATGCGCTGCACGCGCCCCGGCACGTGGCCGATCCGCGTGTCGACGTCGGCGACCTGGCCGAGCGCCACGTCGCGAGCCTGGGTCTCGGGAATCCGGAGCACGGCGCGCAGCTTGCTCGGCTGGACCACCCGCGCCAGCGTCTGACCCGATTGGACCCACTGCCCGGTCTCGAGGTTGAGATCCTGGACGACGCCGGCGGTGGGCGCCGTGACGCGCATCGAGGAAACGCGGTCCTCCCGGTACTCGGCGATCGCCTGGAGGCGGGTGATCTGATCGCGCTGCAGCGCGAGCTGGCTGTCCACCGTCGAGGCCGTCAGCCGGAGCCGAGCCTCCTCGATCTGCAGGAGCTCGGTCAGCTCGGCCACCTGGTCGCGATACTGCTGCACCTCGTTCGGCGCGACGAGATTGCGGACGACCAGGGTCTCCCGGGCGGCCAGCTGCCGCTGCGCTTCCCGCAGCCGGGTGCGGACGTTCGCGACCGCGGCGCGCTGGTTGAGTTGGCCCGTCTCCAGCTGGGTGCGGAGGTTCACCAGCTGCTGGTGCGCGCCGGACAGCTGCTGCTGCGCGCTGAGCGCCTGCAGCTGCTCGTCCGGGTTCGTCATGTCGAGGAGGACCTGTCCCGCCTGCACCGCGGCGCCGTTGCGCACGTGGACGCGCTCGACGCGCCCGCTGGTGACCGCGGGAATCCAGCGGATCGAGTCGGGGATCAGCGTGCCGGGGCCCCGCACCTCGCGCAGCATCGGCCCGCGGGCGACGCCGCCGAGCCACACTCCGCCGTCGCGATCGACCGTGGGCGCCGCGGGCTTGAGCCGCGACAGCGCGACGGTCACGAGCACCAGCGCGGCCAGCCCGCCGGCCGCGTACATCACGCGTGTGCGGTTGCGGTTGATGGGAGCGCGCTGTATGTCCATCGAGGGCTGAAGGGGCAAGGCGCGTGCCGCCGACGGCGGCACCGCAAGGCCCGCGGTGGCAACCACTTGGCGCCGGTGCACCGGCTCGTTCCAGAGTGCTGGCTGCCCGGCTCCGGGATTCCCCGTCCCACAAGCGGACACCGCCGCCGCCAGGACCCCACGCGAGACACCATGATGAGGAAGCCCGTTCGCCGAATGATCCTCCGCTGGGTGCTCGTCGCCGCTGCGACATACGTCGCCGCCTGCCTGCTCCTGCTGGCGGGCCGACGCCGCTTGCTGTTCCCCGGTGGCGCTGGCGGCACCGGCGAGCCCGCGCGCTTCGGCCTGCCCGACGGCCGGCGCGTCGAGGTCCCGACGGCCGATGGCGAGCGCCTGGTCGCGTGGTACCTGCCGCCGCGCGATGCGAGCGGCCGCAGCGGAGCGGTGCTGTGGCTGCACGGCAATGCCGAGACCGTCGAAGGCCTGGCGCCGGTGTTCCGCGAGTTCCGGCCGCCGCGCGCCGCGCTGCTCGCGCTCGAGTACCGCGGCTACGGCGCCTCCTCCGGCCGGACCACGACGGACGGCGTGTCGCGCGATGCCGAAGCCGGCTTCGACTGGCTTGCCGCCCGAGCCGACGTGGACCCTGCGCGGATCGTGGTGTACGGACGCTCGGTGGGCTCGGGTCCGGCGGCGCACGTCGCGGCGGCTCGGCCCGTGTCCGGACTCGTGCTCGAATCCGCCTTCACCTCGCTGCGCGCCATGGCGCGCCGGCACTTCCCGTTCGCGCCCTCGTTCCTGGCGGGCGGCGCCTTCGACAACCTGGCGGCGGTCTCGCGCGTGCGGGCGCCGATCCTCCTGGTGCTCGGCGAGGCGGACGACCTGGTCCCGCCGGCGATGGGCCGCGCCCTGGCCGCGCGCGCCGGCGAGCGGGCCGAGCTGTGGCTCATTCCCGGCGCCGGCCACAACGAGACCTACGACGTGGGCGACGATGCGTACGTGCGGCGGTTTCGCGACTTCGTGGCGCGTTGGGCAGAAACGCCCCGCTGAGTAGCTTTCCCGCGTGGACTTCACCGCGCTGTTCGGAGACCTGTTCGAGCTGGAAGCGCTCGTGGCGGAATCGGACGAGCGCATCCTGTATCGCGTCCGGGACCGCGCGCTGAAGCGCACCGTGGCGCTGCGCGTCCAGCTGCGGGACGGGCCGATGCGCGCCTGGTTCCAGCGCGAGGGCGAGGTGCTGGCGGAGCTCGACCACCCCTCGATCCGCCACATCTACAGCGCGGGGGAGCGGGGCGGCCTCGCGTACCGCGTCGGCAACTGGATCGACGGGGAAAGCCTGGCCGCCGCGGTCGCGCGTGGTCCCCGACCCATCCCGGCGGTGCTGAGCCTGTCCCGCGACCTGCTGTACGCGCTGGATCACGCCCACGTGCGGCTCGTGACGCTGCGGCGCATCGTGCCCACGACCCTCATGCTCGACAGCTCCGGGCGCGCGATCATCACCGACCTCCGGTTCGCGAGTCGGGTGCTCCACGTGGTCCCGCCGCCGCTGCGCGCCGACGACAACCCGTTCCTCGCTCCCGAGGTGCGCGACGGCTCCGGCGGGGATCCGAGCGCCGACATCTACACCATCGGCGCGGTGCTGTATTACGCGATGACCGGATTCGTGCCGGAGAACCGGCCGCGGCCGCTGCTCGACGTCCGCCCCACCGCCCCGCAGGTCGTGGCGCGGTGGGTCATGCGGGCGCTCGAGCGCAACGTGGGCGACCGCTTCAGGACCGCCGCCGAGATGCTCGCGGAGCTGGCCAGCTTCACCGACCCGTTCACCGACCCCTCGGCGAGCGGGCCGAGCGGGGTGCTCCCGGACTCGCCCCAGTGGGAACGGCGGCTGCGCCGCGCCCTCGGCGACGACTACGAGCTGCTGACCGAGGTGGGGTCGGGCAGCTTCGGGATCGTGTACCGCGTGCGGGACCTCGCTCTGGAGCGCGAAGTGGCCATGAAGGTGCTCGACCCGCGGCTGATCCGGGAACCCGCGATCGCCGACGGGTTCCAGCGCGAAGCCCAGCTGGCCGCCGGCCTCAAGCACCCCAACATCGTCAGCATCCACGACATCGACGGGCGCCTGGGGCTGCTGTGGTACACCATGGAGCTGATCCGCGGGCAATCGGTCGGCCAGCTGGTGCAGAAGCAGGGTCGGCTCGGCGTGCCCCGCGCAATCGAGATCCTCGACGACACGCTGAGCGCGCTCGAGTACGCGCACAGCCGCCGGCTGGTGCACCGCGACATCAAGCCCGAGAACCTGCTGGTGGACGCCGAAGGCCACGTGCACGTCACCGACTTCGGCCTCGCCCTCGCGTTGCCCCGCGGACGCCTGTGGGGCGGCGCGACCAGCCGCTCCGGCACGCCGCAGTTCGCCGCGCCCGAGCAGCTCGCCGGGGGCCAGGTGGACGCACGCTCCGACCTGTTCTCCCTCGGCGCCGTGGGCTACTTCCTGCTGCTCGGCCGGCCCCCGTTCCCCGAGCGCGGACCGGAGAACGGGTGGAAAGGCGACGTACGCTACACCATTCCCGAGCTACGCCCTGAGCGCGACGATGTGCCGGCATTGCTCGAGCAGGCGCTGCGCAAGGCCTGTGCGTGGGACCCGGGCCACCGGTTCGCCAACGGGCGGGCATTCCGAGAAGCGATCGAGACGGCGGGATTCGTGACCGGCGAGAGACGGTTGCCACGAACCGGGCTGTTGGGCAGGTTGCGAAAGGCGGTCTTGGGTCTTGGGTCTTAGGTCTTGGGCTTGCGGGGCCGGCAAGTGGTCGCCGAGAGCGCAACCTCAACGTCCGGGCGCGTGAGATACGACAACATCCCGCCAACCATGACTTCTGTTTCGACCTCTTTGAGCGACCCGTTGGCTATCCCCAAGAACCGCAGATAGACGAATAGCCGCATCCGTCCATAGCCTTCGGCGATGTTTGCCGGAATCGAGATGGCTGCCCTCCGAAGCTGGGCGGTGAGCCCGAACCGTTCGGTCGAGGGGAACTTCGCGCTGAGCTGGTAGCATGTCCGGACGAGCCGCATGGCCTGTCTCCAGACCTTCGAGGTCCCGGTAGTCTCGGAAGGCCCTCTTTACCACGAGTGGTATCGTACGTCATACGCGCCTCAGGGCGCTAACGGAATCGTTGCACCAGCGGAGCGGTCTATTGCCCATTGCCCACTTGCCCATTGCCTATCCCACGATCCTCCCAGTTTCCTCAAGCCGTGCCCATAGGTCCCCATGCATCAGCCCCGGCACGTCATTCACCGCGATCTTCCCCTCCCCATCCATCTGCAGTTCGATGAGGTCCGCTCCCGGCCGATACCACCGCTCCGATGCCGCCGCATCCGTCGGCCACGCGAATCCCGCGAACGCGCCGAGGCACAGGATGGCGTGCGTGCCCACGCCCGTCTCCGGCATGGTCCCGCCCCAAAGCACGACGCCGTTCTCCACCGCCCGCTTGTAGATCTTCACGCCCTCCCACAGCCCGCCGACCCGCTGGACCTTCAGGTTCCATATCCTCGGCCCCTCGGCCGCGAGGAACAGCTGCGCGGCGTGGTCGTCCACCAGCGACTCGTCCACGCACACGGGCGTCGTGAGCTCATGGGCCAGTGCGAGCGTGCCCTGGACGTCGGCGGCGTCGAGCGGCTGCTCGAGCAGCTCCAGCCCCTCGCCGTCCATCGCGCGAAGCAGCGCGAGGTCGCGCGGCCGCTCATAGCTGCCGTTGGCGTCCGCCCACACCCGCACCGGCACCCCGCGGCGTTGCGCCGCGGCGTGCACCGCGCGGATCGGCTCCACGTCCCAGCCGGGCTGCACCTTGATCTTCACGCGGCGATGGCCGGCCGCGAGCGCCTCCTCCGTCCAGGCTCCCAGCGTCTCGAGCGGCGCGCCGTCGGCGGCGTCCGGGATGCCCAGCGCCGCGCCGCTTTCCACGTAGTCGCGGCTGGCGCGGAACAGCTCCGGCACGCCGAAGTGCGCCATCACCTCGGTCAACAGTGCGCGCAGGCTGACCTTCGCCTTCGCGCACACCAGGTCCCACAGCGCGGTCTCGGGCCCCGCGCGCGCGAACCGGTTGCCGCGGATGCCGCGGGCCAGATCGGTCACGGCCGCTTCGAGCCCGCCGAACGACCGGCCCTTCACCCGCGGCAGCAGGTGCTCGACGAGACAGGCCCTCGCCGAGGACAGCGTCTCCTCGCCGTAGAACGGGGCTTCGAACGGCGCGCTCTCGCCGTAGCCCCGCGCGCCGGAGCGATCCGCGACTTCGACGATCAGCGAACGACGAACAGCCATCGTCCCGCCGCTGATCCGGAATGGGCGCGCCAATGGCACGGCGACTTCGAACAAACGGACGTCGCTGATCTCGAGCGGCAGGTCGAGGGCCACGGGTCAGGAGTCGGGAGTCGGGAGCCGGGAGTCGGCGGAGCCCGCAGCGACGTCGAGGAACCGCAGCAGGCCGCCCCGACGCTCGAGCGCGCCGGTCTCGCCCAGGTGCAGCAGCCACGCGATGAGCCCGTCGTCGGGGTGGTACAGCAGCGCGTGCAGCGCGCGTTCGGCGCGATTACCCGCCGTGGCGGCGTAGGCACCCAGCGGCAGCTGAAAGAACGTGTGCAGCGCGCCCGCCGTCGCGCCGCGACGGGCGTACTCGAGCATCACCCGCCCCGACACGATGTTCCCCGTGGCGCAATGCGGCACGGCTCCCTCCCCACAGCGCTCCAGCACCCGCAAGTTGCGATCAGACAGGTCCCAGCCGCCGTACGCCTCGCCGCGCCGTGGGTCGAACAGCCGGTTGAACAGCACCAGGAAATCGGCGCCGCTCGCGCGGGCCGCCTCCACCATCTCCACCTGAAATGCGTCGTCGAACAACGCGTTCATCAGTTTGAGCCCGAGCGTCAGCGGCGCCTGCCGCTTCACCAGGCCCGCGACATCGCGGATCCAGCGCAGGACGTTGTCGCGCTGGTCGGCCAGGGCGTCGCCGGCGAGCGTGGGCGAGAAGTCCTTCTCGACGATGGTGTCGGTCCCGCCGATCTCGGCCAGGCGCCGCGTGGTGTGCTCGTACTCCGCGATGCGGAAGTCTGCGCCGGGCTCGGGCAGGTGGTACTTCACCGAGGCCGCGACCGGCATGCCCGCCGCGCCGCCGATGGCCAGCGCCTCGCCGTAGAGCGCGAGGTAGTCCTCGAAGCTGCGGTCCCAGCCGCGCCCCTTCCACGTGACCGTCCAGCCCTCGCGCCCCGAAGCCGCCCTGCGTTGCTCCACGCGCATCGCCGTTTCGTGGATGGCCCATGCCTCCATGGCGCGTGTCCCGGCCGGGTCCTCGGCGATCACCGTTTTCAGCACCACGAAGCCGAGCCCGGCTGTCGCGTCGGCGCGGACCTCGGAATCCGTCATGGACAGCTGGCCGGAGGCCTTGCCGAAGGGGAGTCGGATCATGCGGCCCGCGTAGTGGCCCGTGAGGTCCACGCCGTAGCGCTCGCGCGCGTGGCCGGCGGGGTCCGCCGGCAGGCCGGTTCGGAACCGATCGAAGTCCGCCGCGAGCCGGCCGTGCAGGGGCCGCGGCAGCTGCGGCCGCTCCGGCAGCCCCGCGATCACGGATTGGCGAGCGCGGCATCGACCTCGGCGAGTTGCGAGGCCGGCACCTCGGGACCCCAGGGGTCGTCCGCGGTCTCCGCCGGGATCACGCCGTCACGCGCGAGCACGTGCAGCATCCGGCGGATGTACCCGTCCATCGGGTCGCGAAACGTGGCGGCCGCGAACCGGTCCACCGCGGCCGACAGCGCGTGGAACCGCGACCAGTCTTCCCGCGCGAACGCCGCCAGAAGGTCGGCGCTGAGCGCTACGCGCGCGGCGCCCAGCCCGATCAGCGCGGACCGTGCTCCCATCATCAGCGAGTAGCCGAGGAACCGGTCCTCGCCGGTAATGAGCAGCTTCCCGGGCGGGATGCGCCGCGCGACGGCCTGAAAGGTGACGACGCTGTCGAGCGTGGCGACCTTGATGCCGAGCACGTGCGGCAGCGCGAGGATGCGATCGAGCACGCGCTCGCTGTAGCCGATGCCTCCCGCCTGCTCATAGAGGTAGAACGCGATCACCGGCAACCCGACCTCTGCCAGCGCCGCGTGGACCTCGACGATGCGTCCATCGCGATCCTCGAGGTCGCGCAGCAGGACGGGCGGGAAGGCGAGCAGCGCGTCGGCGCCGAGCTGTCTGGCCTCGGCGGCCATCTCCAGGGTGGCCTTGACGACGAAGGCGGTCAGGCCGGCCGGATCGGCCGGTGGGGTGACGCGGGTGCGGCCGCCCCGGGAGCGACGGGGCCGCGCGCCGGCTCCCGCCACGAGGACGCGCGGCGCCGGGAGGGCACGTCGCCAGCTTTCGAGCACGCGGGCGGCGGCATCGGGGGCGAGGTGAAGGCCGCGGCCGGTGTGGGCCCACACGGCGACGCCGGCGACGTGCTGGCCGGCCATCCAGGCGGCGTAGCGCTCCTGCGCCGCGGCGTCGGCCACGTCGGCGCGGTGCGGCACCGGCACGGCGGGCACCAGGCCGTGCGTCAGTACCGCGGCGATGCGGCTAGCGGCTGGATCCACTCATGGGGTGTCGCCGATCCGGAATCCGGCGGCGGTCGCGGCCCGCGCGGCGGTCGCGACGGCGGCGCTCCGCACCCGCCCGGCGTTCGACCGCGACCCACATGTTCTGCAGGCGGCGTTCGCCGAAGCGGCGTTCGTCGTCCCGGCGCTCAGCGGCAACGCGGCGCCCGGAGCGCTCGCGGCGCTCCCCGGCGGGCCGCCCGGCAGCCATCCCCTGCACGACGCCTCCTTCTGTTCTTGGCGGAGAAACCTGGAGAGACCAACAATTATTGGAATCCCGGGTGGGACCCGCAAGAGCCACCGGTCGGACTTGAACCGACGACCGCTCGATTACGAATCGAGAGCTCTACCACTGAGCTACGGTGGCAATCCCGATGCCCTGGGTCGGATTCGAACCGACACGGCTTGCGCCACCACCCCCTCAAGATGGCGTGTCTACCAGTTTCACCACCAGGGCATGCGCGGCACGAAAGCTAGCCGCCACGCCACGTGACTTCAACGGGAGCCGCGCCCGCGCGCGCTACGGCCCGGCGTCGAGCACGGAGCGCACCCGCGCGGCGAGGTCGTCGGCCGAGAAGGGCTTGGCCAGGAACGCGTCGCCCTCCGGCAGGCCCCGCTGGCCCAGCGCGTCTTCGGCGTACCCCGACACGTACACCACCTTTACCCGCGGGCGAACCCGCCGCAAAGCGTCGGCGAGTTGCGGGCCGCTCATGCCGGGCATCACCACGTCGGAGACGAGCAGGTGAATCGGGCCATTGTGCCGCGCGGCCAGCTCGAGCGCGGCGGTGCCGCCGGCGGCCGCCAGCACCCGATACCCGCGGGACTCCAGTCCGCGGCGCGCCAGCGCCCGCACCGAGTCCTCGTCCTCGACCAGCAGCACGGTCTCGGTGCCGGCGGCGGCGGGCCGCGGCGGCGGGATGGGCCGGGCGTCCGGCGTCGCGGCCACCAGCGGCAGGAACACACGGAACGTCGAACCTTGCCCCGGCCGGCTCTCGACCCGGACCGCGCCACCGCTCTGGCTCACCACGCCGTACACGGTCGACAGCCCGAGCCCGGAGCCGCGGCCCCGCTCCTTGGTGGTGAAGAACGGCTCGAACACGTGCTCCAGCACGTCCGGCGCCATGCCGTGCCCCGTATCGCTGACCGTCAGCACCGCGTACGCCCCGACCGCGAGCTCCTCGCCCGGCCCCGCGCCATCCCGTTCGTGCACGGTCTCCCGCGCAACCCGCACGCCCAGCTGGCCGCCGGCCGGCATGGCATCCCGCGCGTTGACCGCCAGATTGACGACCACGTTCTCGATCTGGCCCGTGTCGGCGCGCACGGCGAGCGCGCGGTCGCAGGTGATGGCCAGGACGACGTCTTCGCCGATGACGCGCCGCAGCATCGGCTCGAGACCGCGGACCACCTCGCCGAGGTCCACCACCCGCGGCGACATCACCTGGCGCCGACTGAACGCCAGCAACTGGCGCGTCAGGGTGGCGGCGCGCAGCGCGGCCGAGTGGATCTCGCCGAGGTCGCCCCGCAGCGCCGACCCCTCGGGCAGATCGTCCATGAGCATTTCGGAGTGGCCGAGAATCGCCGTGAGGATGTTGTTGAAGTCGTGCGCCACGCCGCCGGCCAGCCGGCCCAGCGACTCCATGCGCTGCGCGTGCGCCAGCTGCTCCTCGAGGACGCGCTCCCGGCCGAGGTCGCGCACGAGGGCCAGATGCCGTCCGGGCCGCACCCCGTGGCGGACCCGGAACTCTACGTCGCGCCGGGCACCGCCCTTCCCCCCCTCCCCGCCTCCGGGCCCGGCCGACACAATGGCGCGGCCGCGCAGCCCCTCGGCCCCCAGCACGGGCCAGCCGCGCACCGCCGTCTCGTTGTGCTCCGCGACGATGAGGTCCGGGAACCGCAGGCCGGTCAGCGCGGACCGGCTCACGCCGAGCAGGGCCAGACCGGCCGCGTTGGCGTCCACGAAGCCGCCGCCGTCGTCCAGCACGTAGAGCGCGTCCGGGGATTGCTCGAACAGAGCCTGGAACAACTCGCCGCGCCGGGCGCGAGAGGCAGGGCGCACCAGAAGGTACAGCGGGATCGCCGCGGCGAGCGCGATCAGCCCGCCCAGCACCGCGGATCCGGGGGAGAGCATCACCAGGAGATCGGGGGCGCCGCCCGGCCGGGCGGGAGCCCCCGCGGCGCCTCAGGCGCCGAATTGACGGGCGGCCTCGTCCCAGTTCACCACGTTCCACCACGCGGCCACGTAGTCCGCCCGGCGGTTCTGGTACGTGAGGTAGTACGCGTGCTCCCACACGTCGAGGCCCAGCACCGCCGACTTCCCCTCCATCAACGGGCAGTCCTGGTTCGGCGTGCTGGTGATCGCGAGCTTGCCGCCGTCCTTGATGAGCCAGGCCCAGCCCGACCCGAACCGGCCCATCGCCGCCGCCGCGAATTTCTCCTTGAAGCCGTCGAACCCGCCGAACGCCGCGTTGATCGCGGCTTCCAGCGGCCCCGATGGCGGGCCGCCGGCGCCCTTCGCCATCAGCCGCCAGAAGAAGCTGTGGTTCCAGTGGCCGCCGCCGTTGTTGCGCACCGCCGTGCGGATCGCCTCGGGCACCGCGTTGAGACCGCCGATCAGCTCCTCGAGCGACTTCTTCTGCAGCTCGGGGGCCTTCTCGAGCGCGGCGTTCAGGTTGTTGACGTACGCCTGGTGGTGCTTGCCGTGGTGGATCTGCATCGTCTGGGCGTCAACGTGCGGCTCGAGTGCCGCGGGGTCGTACGGGAGCGCGGGAAGCGAGAACGGATAGGACATCACGGCCCTCGTCGTTGGTGGTCTCCGGCACCGGAAAGCTATGCGAAGTGGCGAAACCGGCAAAGAGCGACAAATTGAGCCCATGATGCGACGCCTGGCCGCGCCCTGCCTCGTGATCGCCCTCGCGATGGCGCCCGGCGCGCTCGCCGCCCAGGCATCGCGCGCCGACTCGGCGGCGGTGCTGCTGGACGCCGTCCGGGCCCTCGAGTCCCGCGGCGAGCGGTCCGCCGCCCGCGAGCTGCGGCGCTACCTGCTCGAGCGCTTCCCCGGCACGCCCGCCGCCGACTCCGCGGCCGCTCAGCCCGCGCGCACGCTGGACGAACGGGGCCGCGGCCGGCTCGAGCTCGTGGCCTGGAGCGCCGTGTACGGCGCCTGGCTGGGCATCGCGGTCCCCGCCATGCTCAGCGCCGACGACCCCACCCCCTACGGCCTCGGCCTGCTCACCGGCGGCCCGCTCGGCTACCTGCTGTCGAACACCTACGCGCGCGGGAGCGGCATCACGCCCGGCCAGGCGCGCGCGATGACCTTCGGGTTCCTGTTCGGCACCTGGCAGGGCCTGGCCCTGCAGCAGGAGCTGAACATCGGCGACCATCAGCAAACCCAGTGCTTCGGACCGCCGCCCCAAGGCTGCTTTACCTTCGAGGAAGAATCGGGCACGGCGCCGTTCGCGATGATGGTGGCCGGCGGCCTCACGGGCATGCTGGTCGGCCACCTCGCGGGCCGCGCCTGGAACCCGTCGGGCGGGCGGGTGAGCTACGTGGACCACTCGGCCATCTGGGGGACGTATTTCGGCGCGATCATCCAGGCCATCGCGTCCCCGGACGACGGTGACGGCGTGTTGACCGCGATGGTGGTGGGTGGCGACGTCGGCATCGTCCTCGGCGCGGCGCTCGCGCCCCCGGGCGTGACGCAGGCCCGCGTGTGGCTCACGTCGGCGTTCGGCGTGGCCGGCACGGCCGCGGGGTTCGGCCTCATTCTCCTGACCCAGACCGACGACCAGAGCGCGGCGTTCGCCATGCTGGGAACCGGCACCGCGGCCGGACTGGCGCTCGGGTGGCAGCTCACCAGCGACGTCGATCAGCGCTACGCCGGGCGCGAGCCACCTCCGCCGAACGCCGCGCTGCTCGACTTCGCGGACGGCAGGCTCCGGGTGCAGCCGCCGGCGCCGGGCCTCACCGCCGTGCGGGTTGCGCCAGGCCCCCGCGGCGACATCTACCGGCCGGCCGTTGCGGTTCCGCTGGTCCGGGTACGGTTCTAGAAGCGGGGCACCGGTGCCCCGCCTGTCAACGACCCAGCACTTCCCTCAGGAATGCGATGGTACGCGGCCAGGCCTGCTCCGTCGCGCGGCGGTTGGCGCCGCCGCGGCCGGCCTGATCGCGCAGAAACCCGTGCCCCGCCCCGGCGTACGTCTCCACCTCGAAGCGCCGCCCACCCCCCAGCCGCCGCAGCTCGGCCTGCGCCGGCGGCACCGTGGCGTTGACACGCGCGTCGTCCCCGCCGTACAGGCCGAGAACCGGGGCCCGCAGCTCCGCGAGCCCCGCGCTGTCCGGCGAGCTGCCGTAGTACACGATCGCACCGCGCAGACTGCCCCCCCCACTCTGCCACGCCGTCGCCATATGGAAGCTCGTGCTCCCGCCCCAGCAGAACCCGATGGTGGCCACGTCGCCCCGCGCGGCCGGGCGGCCGGTCCCGTACCGGCCGGCTGCCACGAGCCGCCGCGTGACCTCGTCGCGCGACAGCGCTCGGACCAGCGCCACCGCCCCCTGGCGGTCCACCGACTCCGATCCGCTGTGATTCGGCCCCTTCCCGCTGAGCAGGTCCGGCGCAACCGCGATGAACCCATCGGCGGCGAGCTGGTCGGCCACGCCGCGGATCCAGTCAGTGAGCCCGTAGATCTCGTGGATCACCACCACGACACCGGCTCGGTCGCGCCGCTCGGGGTACACGACCCAGGCGCGGACGCTGTCGCCGCCACCCGCGTCGTAGCGCACCCACTCGCCATGACGCGGCGAAGCGTTGAGGCGGGCCGCCACGGTCGAATCGTCGGCCGGGAGCTGCGCGGCGAGTACCGCCGGGGCCGACACCAAGGCCAGCAGGGCGAATCCAGAACAAAATGCGGTCATGGAGTTCTCCGGTCTCGGGACGGGCCCTAAACTACCCCGAAACCGGGCCCATCGCCCCGTCGTAGGTCTCGGCATCCCACACCGCTCGGGCGCTCATGCACAGCTTCCTCCGGGATCTGAAGTTCGGCTTCCGAATCCTCGCCAAGCACCCGGGGATGGCCGCCATCGCGGTGTTTGCGATGGCCCTCGGGCTCGGCCTCACCACGACGGTGTGGAGCATCAACTACGGCGCGATGTTGCGTGGCCTTCCCTTCGACCACGGCGAGGAGATCGTGCACCTCGAGCGTGCGCGGCCGTCGCGCGGCATCGAGAGCATGGGCGTGCCGGTCTCGGATCTCCTCGAATGGCAGCGGGCCCAGGGCGCGTTCTCGGACCTCGCCGGCTTCTACACCGGCACGGTCAACGTCAGCGGCCCGGAGGGCCGGCCCGAGCGCTTCGAAGGCGCCTACATCGCGTGGAACACCTTGCGACTGGTGCGGGTGACGCCGCACCTGGGCCGCGGCTTCACCCAGGAGGAGGCGACCCCCGGCGGACCGGCGGCGGCGCTGTTGAGCTGGTCGGTCTGGCACCAGCGCTACGGCGGTGATTCCGGGGTTGTCGGCCGGACCATCCGCGCCAACGGAGCCCCCACTGTCATCGTCGGAGTGATGCCCCGCGACTTCCTGTTCCCCGAGAACACGCAGATCTGGCTGCCGCTCCGGCTCGACCCCGGCGCGGCCCCATGGGGTCAGGGCGTCTACCTCGAGGTCATGGCCCGGCTGCGCCAGGGCGTGAGCCGGGACCAGGCTCGGCGCGAGCTCGAAACCATCGCGCTGCGGCTCGGGCAGGAGCACCCCGCCCAGAACGAGGGCGTAATCCCGATCGTCCAGTCGTTCGCCGACGAGTACATCGGCGACGAGCCCAGGCTGATGCTGTGGACGATGATGGGCGCCGTGTTCGGCGTGCTGCTGATCGCCTGCTCCAACGTCGCCAACCTGCTCCTCGCCCGAGCGGCCGTGCGGACCAAGGAGGTCGCCATCCGCACCGCGCTCGGCGCCGGCCGCGGTCGGATCGTCGCCCTGATGCTGACGGAGTCGCTGGTGCTCGCCGGCACGGGCGCCGTGTTCGGCACACTCATCGCGTGGTTCGGTGTGCGGTGGTTCCGCGCTACCCTGCCGCCGGACCTGCCGTTCTTCATCAAGATCCAGCTCGACGGTCCGATTCTGGCGTCGGTGGCCGGACTCACGGCCTTGGCCGCGCTTGTCGCCGGCATCGTGCCCGCGCTGCAGACCACGCGCACCAACCTGCACGACGTCCTCAAGGACGAGTCGCGCGGCGCGTCGAGCCTGCGCCTCGGCAAGTTCAGCAAGGGCCTCGTCGTGGCGGAGCTGGCGCTGTCGTGCGGCCTGCTGGTCGCGGCGGGCTTCATGATCCAGTCGGTCGTCCAGTTCTCGCGCAACGACTACGGCGTGCCGACGCGCAACGTGTTCACCGCCCGCATCGGCCTGTTCGAGGCGGCCTACCCGGACTCCGCCGGCCGCCGCGCCTTCTGGCGCGACCTCGAGCAGCGGCTGTCGACGCTGCCCGGCCAGCGCGGCGTCGCATTCACCCAGGTGCTCCCCGGCCTCAACGGCTGGGGGATGGGCCTCGAGCTGGAGGGCACGACCTACGCCACCGAGCGTGACTACCCGAGCGTGCGCTTCGTGGCCGTCACGCCCGGGTACTTCCGGACCTTCGACCTCACGGCGCTCGAGGGGCGCCTCCTCACCGACGGCGACGAGCTGGGGGCGTTGCCGGTCGCCGTGGTCACCCGCAACTTCGCCGTGCGCCACCTCGACGGCGCCTCACCCGTCGGCCGGCGCATCCGGCTCCGCGGCCAGAACACCCGCGAGCCGTGGGTCACCATCGTCGGCGTCATCCCCGACGTCTGGTACACGGGCGACGACGGCGACCCGCCGGCCGAGGTCGTCATCCGCCCACTGGCCCAGGGCGACTGGCGCTTTCTCAGCCTCGCCATCAACGCCGAGGGCGACCCGATGACCTTCGCGGAGCCGGTGCGCCGGGCCGTCACGGCCCTCGACCGCGACCAGCCGGTGTACTTCGTCCGCACCCTGCAGGATGCGATCCGGGCGGAAGGCTGGTTCTATGCCGTGTTCGGCACCCTGTTCGCCGCGTTCGGCGTGGCCGCGCTCGTGCTCGCGATCATCGGCGTGTACGGCGTGATGAGCTTCGCGGTCAGCCGTCGCACCCAGGAGGTCGGCGTGCGCATGGCCCTGGGCGCCGGCAGCAACAACGTCCTCGGCCTGTTCCTGCGCCAAGGCGCCTTCCAGGTAGGGCTCGGCGTCGTCATCGGCCTCGGGCTCGCGGTGCTGCTCGCGCAGGGCCTCAAGATCGTGCTGTTCCGGGTGAACACCGCGAACCTGCTCATGTACGCCGGCGTGGGGCTGGCGCTCGCGCTCACCGGCCTAGTGGCCAGCTGGGTGCCGGCCCGCCGAGCCACGCGGGTGGATCCGATGATTGCGCTCAGGTACGAGTAGCAGGAGCGAGGGGCGAGGAGTGAGGGGCGAGTAAACTTCCCTTCCCCTCGCCCCTCGCCCCTCGCTCCTCACCCTCCCATCGCCAGCAGCGCCTTCCACTGCGCCGCGTTCACCGGCACGACCGAGAGCCGGGGCATCCGGACCAGCGCCAGGTCCTTGAGCTTCGGCTCGGCCTTGATGGCCGACAGGGGCACGGGCCGCGGCAGCCGCTCGCCCGGCGCCAGTTCGACAACCGTCAGCTTGCCGGTGGTATCTTTGGGGTCGGGGTACGGCGCTGAGGCCACCCGGGCGAACCCAACAATCGCCTTGACGTCGCCGGTATGATAGATGAGCACATCGTCACCCTGGCTCATGGACCGCAAGTGCTTGAGCGCCACCGGGTTCGTCACGCCGTCCCACACCGCGCGCCCGGCACGGACCAGGTCGTCGAACCCGTAGGTTGACGGCTCGGTCTTCAAGACCCAATAGTTCGCCATGGGAGGTTCCGGTTAGGTTGGACGTCCGACCCTTGATCCTCATCGCCGACGACGACCCGGCGGTCCGCTCCGCCATCGGGCGGCTGCTCGTGCGCTCGGGCTACGACGTCGACGAGGCCGAAGACGGCGACACGGCCCTGGCGGCGGTCGAGGCCCGCCTGCCCGACCTCATCATCCTCGACATCCTGATGCCGGGCCGCGACGGCATCGAAACGCTGCTCGAGCTGCGCAAGCACCACCACGACCTGCCCATCATCGTGGCCTCAGGGGGCGACCGCAAGGGCTGGCGCGGCGCGCTCGACGACGCGCTCGCGCTGGGCGCCACGGCCGCGATCGGCAAGCCGTTCGAAACGACCGAGCTGCTCCACACGGTGAAGGCCTGCGTCCGTCGCTGAGCCCCGGGTCCGGCGCTATCATACCCCCATGCGATACGCCGTCGGCACGAGCGGCTGGGCCTACAAGGAATGGAGGGGCAGCTTCTATCCGGCCGACTGCAAGCCTGAGGGATTCCTGCGGTACTATGCCACGCAGCTCCGATCGGTCGAGATCAACAACACGTTCTACCGGATGCCCACCGAGAAGGTGCTGGCCGGCTGGGCCGGCGACGTGCCGGACGACTTCACGTTCGTGCTGAAGGCCCCGCAGCGCATCACCCACCTGAAGCGCCTGCGGGACTCCGCCGAGGACGTGGGTTTCTTCACGCGCATGGCCGGCACCCTGGGCCCGCGGCTCGGTCCGACCCTGTTCCTGCTGCCGCCCAGCTTCAAGCAGGACGTTCCGCGGCTGGCGGCGTTTCTCGCCCTGCTGCCCGCCGGCTGGCGCGCCGCGTTCGAGTTCCGGCACGCGAGCTGGTTCACCGACGAAACGTACGACGCGCTCCGGGCCCGGAACGCCGCCATGGTCGTGGCGGAAGCGGACCCCGATGAGCTGGACCTCGCGGTCCCGTTCGTGGCCACCGCGGACTGGGGGTACCTGCGGCTGCGGAGGGTGCTGTACACCGACGCCGACATCGCCGCCTGGGCCGAGCAGGTGCGCGGGCAGGCGTGGACGGACGCGTTCGTGTTCTTCAAGCACGAAGACGGCGCCACGGGCCCCGCCCTCGCGCGCAAGTTCACCGCCCTTCTGGAGGCATGATGGACCGGCTCGCCGGGATGACGATCTGGCTGGCGCCGGCGGCGGTCGCGCTCTCGGGCCTCGGGCTCGGGCTCGCGCTGCGCCGCGCGGCGTTGCCCGGGCTCGCGCGCCTCGCGAGGGGCAGCTCCTGGCGCTACGACGACGTGCTGGTCGAGGCGGTGCGCGGACCGGTCGTCGTGTGGGGTGTGCTGCTGGGTCTGCACATCGCGTTGCGCCTGCTGCCGCTCGATCAGTGGGATCGCGCGCTGGGCCGCGCGATGCTGGTCCTCACGATCCTGTCGGTCGCCTGGGCCGCGGGGCGGTTCACCGTCGGCGCGATCCGGGCCGCCACGGCCGGCGCGCTCAAGGGCGTGAGCCTGATCGCGAACGTGGCGCGGCTGGTGGTGTTCGCGCTCGGGATCCTGATCGCGCTCCAGTCGCTGGGCATCTCGATCACGCCGATCGTCACCGCCCTCGGCGTCGGCGGCCTCGCGGTGGGCCTCGCGTTGCAGGATACGCTCGCGAATTTCTTCGCCGGCATCCGGATCCTGGCCGCGGGCCAGGTGCGCGTGGGCGACTACGTCAAGCTGGACAGCGGCGAGGAAGGGTTCGTCGAGGACATCACGTGGGCGCAAACCGTGCTGCGCCAGCTGCCCAACAGCCTGGTCATCGTGCCGAACTCCAAGCTCGCCGGCGCGCTCACCACCAACTACACCCTGCCCGACCCCGAGCAAGCGGTGCTGGTGCAGGTCGGGGTGAGCTACGGCAGCGATCTCGCGAAGGTCGAGCGGGTGACGTGCGAGGTGGCTGCCGGGACCCTCCAGGATGTCGAAGGCGGGGTCCGCACGTTCGTGCCGTTCATCCGCTATCACACGTTCGGGGACTCGAGCATCAACTTCACCGTGATCATGCGGGCCACCCACCACACCAACCGGTTCCCGCTGATCCACGAGTTCGTCAAGCGGCTGCACGCGCGGTACAAGGCGGAAGGGATCGAAATCCCGTTCCCGCAGCGGGACGTGCACCTGCGCGGGGCGCCGCCGGCCCCCTAACGGCCTGCCCCTGGCCCCAGCTCCGTGAGCGCGGCCGCAAGGTGGGCATTGCGCAACGCCAGCAGGCCCGCGCACCAACCACGATGGCTTGACCGGCGACGAGTATGGCCATACTTTTGGATATGGCCACACCCACCGTCAAATCCACCTACTCCATGGACCTCGAAACCGTCCGCACCCTCGAGGCCGTCGCCCGCCGCTGGGGCGTCTCCAAGTCGGAGGCCCTGCGCCGCGCGATCCGGGCCGCCGCCGCCCAGACCGCGCCCGGCCATCCCGAACCCGCGCTCGCGGCCCTCGAAGAGCTGCAACGCGGGCTCAAACTCACGCCGCTCGCCGCCGCGGCCTGGGAACGGGCGGTGCGCGCCGAGCGGCGCGCGTCCTCGCCCCGCCGTCCGCGCCGGTGATCCACCTCGACACGGGCTTCCTGATCCACGCCATCGTCGCCGGCACCAACGCGGACCGCTTGCTGCGCAGGTGGCTCGCGGCCGGAACGCCGGTGGCGATGAGCACCATCGCCTGGGCCGAGTTCCTGTGCGGGCCCCTTGCGGCGGCGCAACGGACCCTGGCCCTCCACGTCGTCACGGTCCGCGAGCCGTTCCTCTACGAGGACGCCCAGGTTGCCGCGGCCGCGTTCAACCGCTCGGGTCGCCGCCGCGGGACCTTCATCGACTGCATGATCGCGGCCAGCGCCATGCGCGTCGGCGCCCGGCTGGCCACGACAAACCCCGCCGACTTCCAGCGCCTCGATCCCAGGCTCGACCTCGTTTCGGCGTAGGTGGCGCGGCCGGCGCCGTGGTACGCGGCGGCCAGCGAGCCGGTCAGCATGAAGGGCATACCCGCCGCGTCGAGAGCACCCCCGACCACGCGCAGCAGACCCGCCGCGCTCACAGGCGCCGCGCGGCCGGCCGGCCCGCCATGAGCGGCCGACCGAGCATCACCTCCACCAATTCGAGGTCGGTGCGGGTTCAGGTCCAGGGCCTGCCGGAGCCGCTCCGTCGGCGCCGCCTTCCGGATCGCGGCGAAACGCTGCCGTTCCGCCTCCGCGCTGGTGTCCCGGAACGGCTCGAGCCGGGAGGACGCGCGCACGTCGTTCATGACGCCACCATGAACCGCGCCTGCTGTTCCTTCAATCCACGGCCCGGCTACACCCCCGACCACCCCCGGCTCAACCGCTCCCGCTTCGCGTGCACACGCTCGAGGATGTACGCGGTGTTGATCAGCGACGCGTGCGACAGTCCCTGCGGGAAATTCCCCATCTGCTCGCCCGTGGCCGGGTCAATCTCTTCCGCCGCCAGCCCCAGCGGCTCGAAGCGCCGCAGCAGGTTCTTGAACAGCCGCTCCGCCTCGTCCAGTCCGCCGGTCATCGCCAGGGCCTGGATCATCCAGAAGCTGCAGATCACGAACGCGCCTTCGTCCCCGCCGAGCCCGTCGGTGGCGCGGTAACGGTAGATCAGCTCCTCGCACGGTGTGGCCAGCTCGCGGCGCACTGCCGCCAGCGTGCTCTTGACCCGCGGGTCGCGCGGGGTGAGGAACCGCAGCGCCGGAATGACGAGGAGCGCCGCGTCGAGCTGCGGCTCTCCGTACACCTGCACGAAGGTCTCGCGGTCGGCGTCCCAGCCCTTCTCCAGTACGTCGGCCCGCACCGCATCGGCCTCCGCGTGCCACCGCGCCGCCTCCGCGTCGAGGCCGCGCTTCTCCGCGAGCATCGCGCCGCGGTCCAGCGCCACCCACGCCATCACCTTGCTGAACACGTGGTGCCGCGGCGCCACGCGCGGCTCCCAGATGCTGTAGTCCGGCTCGCGCCAGTGCTCGGCGGTCCACTGCACCAGGCCGCGCAGCGTGTCCCACAGTCCCTCGGGCACGCGGCGCCGCTTGACGGTGTTCGCCATGGTGGCCACGACTTCGCCGTACACGTCCAGCTGGAACTGGCCCGCCGCGCCGTTCCCGACCCGCACCGGACCCGCGCCACGGTAGCCCTCGAGATGGCCGAGCTCGCGCTCCGGCAGCTCGCGCGCGCCGTCCACGGCGTACATGATCTGCAGGTGCCCGCTGGTCTCGCGGCGGCACACCTTCTTGAGGAAGTCGGCGAACTCCTCGGTCTCGTCGCGGTAGCCCAGGATGTCGAGCGCGTCCAGCACGAACGCCGAGTCCCGAAGCCAGGTGTAGCGGTAGTCCCAGGTGCGGCCGCCGGTCCACGACTCGGGCAGCGACGTCGTCGGCGCCGCGACGATCGCGCCCGTCGGCTCGTAGCAGCACAGCTTGAGCGCCAGCGCGCTGCGCTCGACTTCGCGGCGGTACGGCCCGTTGTAGTCGAGGCGCTGGGTCCACGCGTCCCACCACCGCACGGTGCGCGACAGGCGTCCCTCGGGGTTGTGCTCGGCCACCGGGTCCACCTCGTCCTCGTCGAACACCATCACGAACCACACCGACCCGCCTTCGGGCACCGTCAGCTCGGCCACGGCCGCACCGTCCCCGAGAGTCCACGCGGTATTCGGCGGGCCCGCCAGCGTGGCGGCGTCGTTGTCGCGATCGGTCGCCAGCACGCCGTGCTCGCGCCGCACCAGGCGCGGCACCTGCAGCCCGTAGTCGAACCGCGGCTGCCAGACGACGCGGACCGGCACCGACTCCCGCACGCTGCGCACCCGCCGGTAGATCCGGCTCACGCCCTGCCGCGCCGGTCCCACGGGCATGAAGTCGGTCAGCTCCATCACGCCCCCGCCGTGGACCCGGAAGTGCGTCTGCAGCACGTTGGTGCCGGGCAGGTAGCGCTGCTCGGCGGTGCACTGCACCGACGGCGCGATCTGCCAGCCCCCGCCCTTCGCGTGGTCGAGCAGCGAGGCGAACACGCTGTTCGAGTCGAACCGCGGCATGCAGCACCAGTCCACCGTACCGTCGCGCGCCACCAGCGCCGCGGTGTGCAGGTCGCCGATGACCCCGTGGGCCGCGATCGGCGGGTAGCTCTGGCGGGTCACCGGCTCACGCCGCGGCGAACGGCGCGCCGGCGGCGAGCCAGCGCACCAGCTGGGCCACGTCGTCGGGGCCCGGCAGCTCGAGGTCGGCCCCGCCGGCCGCCGTTCCGCCGGCGGTGACGAGGATCGTGCGGCCGATCCCGCGTAGCGCGCGGAATGCGTCCTCGTCGGTCACGTCGTCGCCGACGTACAGCGCCCGGACCCGCGCGGGCCAGTCCACGCCGTGGCGGGCGCGGAGCACATGCAGCACCGCCTGCCCCTTGTCCCACGCGCCGGCCGGGCGGCCCTCGATGACCGCCTTGCCCACCAGGATCGCGAGGCCGCGCTTGCGCAGCACGGCGTCGGCCCGGCGCGTCGCGGGGGCGCGCGCCGCGTCGCGTACGCCGCGCACGTGGTAGGCCACGCTCGACACCTTCCGCTCGACCCACGCACCCTCGATCCCCAGCGCCTCCAGCGCGAGCGCCGCCTGCTCGAGCCGGGCCGCCTGACGGACGGCCGCCGCGTGATGGTACGAGAGCCCCGGCCCCTCGATGTGGCTGCCGTGGTCGCCGACGTACGTCAGGCCCTCTACGCCGACCATCGCGCGCACATCGTCGAGCGACCGGCCCGACACGATGGTGACGTCCAGGTGCGGCGCGCCGCGCGCCGCCTCGAGGCCGCGTCGCCCGTCCTCCCCAAACCGCGCGTCCTCCGGCCGGTCCGCGATCGGCGTCAGCGTGCCGTCGTAGTCGAGGAACAGCGCCACCGTCTTCCGGTCCGCGAGCCACGGCGCCAGTCGCCGCCGCACCCGCTCGGCCGGAGCCAGCGTCCCGGGGCGCCGGTGGGCCGCATCGGCCGCCGCGAGAAACCGGCCGAGCCACAGCTTCACATCGTTCGCGCGGAGCCGGTCGCGCAGCGCGCTCATCCGGGCCCGGCGCTCTTCCTCCGTCATCGCCAGCGCGTGGTGCAGCGTATCCGCCACGGCGTCCACGTCGTATGGGTTGACGATCAGCGCCTCCGGCAGCTCGACCGCCGCACCCGCCATCTCCGAGAGCACCAGCACCCCGTCGGCGTCGATGCGCGCCGCCACGTATTCCTTCGCCACCAGGTTCATCCCGTCGCGCAGCGGCGTCACCAGCGCCACGTCCGCCGCGCGGTAGGCGGCCGCCAGCTCTCCCGGCGACAGTGACCGGTTCAGGTAGCGGATCGGCGCCCAGCCGCGATCCGAGAACCGCCCGTTCACCCGCCCCACCAGCTCGTCGATCTCGCGCTTCATCTCCTGGTACTCCGCCACCCGCTCACGGCTCGGCACCACCACCTGGGTGAACACGACCCGCCCGTGCCACTCGTCGTATCGGTCCAGCAGCCGCTCGATCGCCAGCAGGCGCTCCGCGATGCCCTTGGTGTAGTCCAGCCGATCCACGCTCAGAATCTCGACCCGCCCGTCCGGCGCCGGAGGGGGGGGCGGCGCGGCGCGCGCCAGGCGCTCCATCTGCTCCACGTCGATGCTGATGGGGTGCGCCTGCACCGACACCGACCGCCCCTCGTACTGCACCAGCCCGGCGGCTCGGTCCACCTCGCAGCCCAACAGGCGCTCGGCGCACGTCAGGCAGTGCTCGACGTGGTCCTGCACCTGGAACCCGACCAGGTCCGCGCCGAGCAGCCCGCGCAGCAGCGCCCGGGACCACGGCAGAATCCGGAACACGTCGCTGGCCGGGAACGGAATGTGGAGGAAGAAGGCGATGCGGCGCCGCCGCGAGACGCGCCTGAGCAGCGAGGGCACCAGCATGAGCTGGTAGTCGTGGATCCAGACCAGCGCCTCGTCGCCCGCAGCCGCCGCCGCGGCCTCCGCGAAGCGCCCGTTGACCCGCTGGTAGACCCGCCATGCCCCTTCGTCAATGCGCGTGCGCGCCACGAAATAGTGGAACAGCGGCCACAGCGTTCGGTTGGCGAACGCCCCGTAATACAGCGCGACCTCCCGGTCCGTGAGCGGGACCGGGTGATAGCACACGCCCGCCGGCCCTTCCGGCACCGGAAGCTCGGCGCCCGGCTCCTGCTCCAGACCGGACCAGCCCACCCACCCGCCGCCCCGCTCGGCCAGGGCCGCCTCGAGCGCGGTCACGAGCCCGCCGGGCGAGCGGCGGAACTCGTACCCATCCTCACGGCGGCGCGCCTGGAACGGCAGGCGGTTGCTGACCATGACCAGCGGGGCGTCCGACACGATCGTAAGGTACCCGCGGCTCACGCGGGTGTCAGGCTCGCGCGGCCCACCGCCTCCATCCAGCGTGCGATGGTCTCGCACAGCTCCGTGAGCACGACGTCGGGCGTCTTCCCCTTCGCCTTGAACGAGTGGTCGCCGCCTTCGAACTGCTGGAGCGTCGCGCGTGCCCCCAGCCCGGCGACCACCGGCCGCAGCAGGTCCAGCTGCGCGAACTCGTCGCGGCTGCCCTGGAGGAACAGCATCGGCACCTCGACGCGGGACAGGTGCTCGGCCCGCTCGACGCCCGGCCTGGCGGGAGGGTGCAGCGGAAAACCGAGGAAGACGATGCCGCGGACGCCTTCGAGCGGCGAGGTGGCCTGCGCCGTGGACGTCATGCGCCCGCCGAACGACTTGCCGCCCGCGAACACCGGCACACCGGGGACGAGCCGCGCCGCCTCGGCCACGGCCTCGCGCACCCGCGCGGCCGCCACGGCGGGCGGGTCCACGCGGTGCTTCCGCTGCTCCATGTAGGGGAACTCGTAGCGAAACGTCGCCACGTCCCGCGCCGCGAGCCCGCGCGCGAGCAGCTCGAGGAACGCGTGCCGCATGCCGGCCCCGGCGCCGTGCGCGCACACATAGAGCGCCCGCGGCGCCGTCGGCGCCGTCAGCAGGTGGTTCATGCGCGCGTCGCCTTGCGCGCCGTCACCAGCGCGTGCAAGCGCTCGAGGATCGCCGGGAGGTCCGGCCGTTCCTCCAGCACCGGGAGCAGCGGGTCATCCTTCAGCTTGGTCATTCGCGGCGGGACCGTGCGGATGGTGTACGCGGCGAGATCGAGCTTCGCGGTGACCTCGTTCCAGCGGAGCGGCGCCGAGACCAGCGCGCCGGGCACCGGCCGCACGCTGAACGGCGCGGCGAGCAGCCGGCCGTGGCCGTTCTGCACGTAGTCGAGATAGACCTTGCCCTCGCGCTTGTGCACCTGCCGGATGATCGTCGCGATCTCGGGCAGCTCCGCCGCCACCAGCCGCGCCACCAGCCCGCCCAGCGTGCGCGACTGCTCGTAGGTGCACTGGCGCCCCAGCGGCAGCAGCACGTGCAGGCCGGAGCTGCCGCTCGTCTTGACGTACGCCGGCCACTCGATCTCGTCGCACAGCTCGTGCAGCGCCCGCGCGACCTTCACCACGTCGGTGAACGGCGCGCCCTTAGGGTCGAGGTCGAGAATGCAGTAGTCGGGCCGCTCCAGCGTCGCGACCCGGCTGGACCAGATGTGGAGCGGAATCGCCGCCATGTTCGCGATGTACAACAGCTCGTCGGCCCGGGCCACCACGAAATAGTCCAGGTCGCGCTCGCTGTCGGCGCTCCACATCGTCACCGTGCGCACGAAGCTCTGCGCGTACTCCGGCGCGTCCTTCTGGAAGAACGACTTGCCCGTGATCCCGTCGGGGTAGCGCGTCAGCACCAGTGGCCGGTCCTCGAGATACGGCAGCAGCCACGGCGAGATCTGGCGGTAGTACTCGATCAGGTCGCCCTTGGTGTAGCGCTCCTCGGGCCAGAAGATCTTGTCGAGGTTCGAGAAGTTGAAGGAGGGGCGAGGGGCGAGGAGCGAGGGACGAGGGGGCTCCGAAGCCGCGTCGCCTTCCTGCGGGGCGGCCGCTCCGTCTCGCCCCTCCTCGCCCCTCGCCTGCCGCACGCATTCCTTCGGCTCCTTGTCCTCCCGGAACCGCACGAACACCGGGTGTCTGAGCAGCCCATCCGGCGTGATCTCCTTGAACCGCACCTCCGCCACGATCATCGGCTCCACCCACGACTCCTCGGCTCCCTTCGGCACCGGCCCCCCCCCCACGCACGGCGGCTTCTTCACCACGTGCTCCGTCAGCGTGGCGGCGATGTCCTCGAGGGCCTGCTCGTCGAACCCGCTGCCGACGCGCCCCGCGTACCCGAGCTGCGTGCCCGTGTACTGGGCGAGGTGCAGCGCGCCGAACCCGCCGCGCGAGCCCCTGGGCTTGCTGAACCCGACCACGACGAAGTCGTCCACGCGGTCGGCGCGGATCTTGACCCAGTCGGCCGAGCGGCGGGAGCGGTACGGGCTGTCGGCGCGCTTCGCCACGATCCCCTCGAGCCCCATGCGCTCGACCTGCGCGTAGAAGCTCTCGCCGTCCGTCTCGATGTGATCCAGGTATTTGAGCGCGCCCGCGGCCGGCAGGACCGACTTGAGCAGCTCCTTGCGCGAAGTGAGCGGCAGGTGGCGCACGTCGTAGCCGAGGGCCGCGACGAGATCGAAGCCGTAGAACATGGCCGGATTGCCGATGGCCGCTCGACGCACCTCCAGCGGCTTGGTCAGCCGGCCGCGCTGCTGGAGCCGCGAGAAGCTCGGCAGGCCGCGCTCGTCGTGACACACGACTTCGCCGTCGATCAGCAGGGACTCGAACGGCAGCGCGGCCAGCGCCCTCGCCACCTCGGGGAACGTGGCGGTGAGATCGTGCTGGTTGCGCGACCATAACCGCGCCTCGCCCTTCTCCTTCGCGGCCAGGATGCGGTAGCCGTCGAGCTTCAGCTCGAAGACCCAGCCGGGCTTCGTGAACGCGCCCTCCTGCGTCTCCGCCAGCATCGGCGTGACGTCTTTCGCCTTCACGGCGCGCACCGGCGCCTTCAGCTTCCTGAGCTTTTCGGCCAGCGCCGTCGAGGGGTCCACGCCGCGCTGCAGGTCCTCGACCGTGAGCCCGCTCAGGACCGAGCCGGGCGGGAACTGATCGCCGGGAGACACGACGTGGCCGTCGCGTTCCTTGATGAGCAGCCATTCCTTCTGGCCCTTCTTGATCTTCACCAGGGTCCAGCGGCCCTTCAGCTTGTAGCCCTTGAGATTGAAGAGCAGCTTGCCCTTCGCGAGTCCCGCGTGCGGGTCCTCGAGCGGCACCCACTCGCCGCGGTCCCACACGATCACCGCGCCGGCGCCGTAGTTGCCTTCGGGGATGATCCCCTCGAAGTCGCCGTACTCGAGCGGATGGTCTTCGACGAACACGGCGAGCCGCTTGTCGGCCGGGTCGCGCGAGGGTCCCCTGGGCACCGCCCACGAGCGCAGCACGCCGTCCATCTCGAGCCGGAGGTCGAAGTGGAGGCGTGTGGCGGCGTGCTGGTGAACCACGAAAACGCCGCCGGCCGTGGCCGCGGCCTCGGCGGGCAGGACGCCGGAGGGCTCGGTCGTCTTCTCGGCCGTGCGTTTGGCGCGGTAGGTCGCGAGCGCATCGGACGCGGGCTTGCGTGGCTTGGGCATCGCGGGGGAAGAAGGCGCCGCGGCGCGGGCCCGCGCAAGAGGTGCTAGCGCAGCGTCGCCAGCGCCTCCCTCGCCCGCGTGACGAACGGCTGCACCTCGGCATCGCCGCGGCTCCACAGATCCACCACCCGACGGTATAGCCGCACGGCCTCGTCGCGCTGCCCCCGGGCGCGGCGCAGGTCGGCGGTGAGCAGCCAGGCGCGACCCAGCACCCATCCCGGCTGCGGGAACGCCGCGTTCTCCCAGTACCCGAAGATGCGGCGCCAGGTGCGCTCCATCTCCTCGAGCCGCGCGAGCGCGGTCGTGGTATCGCCGAGCGCGACGTGCGCGAGCGCGCTCGCGAGCCACCGTAACGGGTGCCGCTCCTCCGTGGCGGCGAGCAGCAAGCCGTCGCTGACGCCCAATCGCGCCCGTGCGCCGGCCGTGTCGCCGCTCCACAGGCGCGCGAGCGCCCGGTCGCGCCAGGCGCTCCGCTGCACCGCCTCCGGCGGCGAACGCACGCCGAAGCCGAGGTCGCCGATCGTGGCCAGTACCGCCTCGCGCTGCGCCGGCTCGCCAAGCGCCTGCGCCGACGCCTCGAGCGGGCGGTCCCCCGGATCCGCACCGGCGGCCAGCACCGCGAGCGCGGTCCAGTAGTCGGCCGGCATGTCGACGAACGTCCACTCCCCGCGCGCCGGCATGCGGCGGAACATGCCGAACGTGCCGGCCGCCGTGGCACGGACCAGCGCGACCCCGCCGTCCCCTGACGGCAACAGCGAGTCCACGACGCGGCCGGCCTCGTCGATCTGTCCGGCGGCGATCAGCAGGCGCGCCAAGTCGAGCGGCGCGCTCACGCTCGAGTCGATGCCGAGGCGCTGCGCGGCGGCGAACTCCCGCGCCGCGTCGGCGTAGCGGCGCATCGCGGCGAAGGATCTCGCGAGCCGGGCGTGTGCTTCGGCCGCGCCGCCCGACAGCGCGACGAGCTGCTCGGCCGTGGCGAGCGCGGCTTGCTCGCGTGCCACCCGCGCGGCCGCGACCCGCGCGGCCAGCTCCGGCGCCCCCGCGCGCATCGGCTCGGTCACGATGCTGTCGCCACGTACTTCGACGGCCGCCAACGCGAGCAGCGTGCCGACGCACGGCGCCCTGAGGCAGCCACGCCGCCGCTCGGCATCCAGCATGTCCAGCAAATGCCCGAACGCGGAGTGGCGGGTGGGGTCGAGCTCGAACGCCGTGCGCAGCGCCCGGCGGGCGGTAGTCCAGCTCGAGACGAACTCCAGCCTGCCGCTGTCGCCGGGAACGGGCAGCACCGCGTCGTCGTGGTAATGGCAGTCGCCCAGGCGATACCACGCTTCGGCGTCGGTCGAGTCGGCGGACACCAGCGTGGCGAAGGTCGCGCAGGCCTCGCTCCAGCGGTGTCGGGCCATCTGATACTGGCCGCGCACCAGGGCCCGCTCGCGCGCCGGGAGCGGCTCCGCGAACCGCAGCGCCAGCTCGGCGTGGCGCACGACCGCCGAGTCGGTCTCGCACACGTCGCACAAGATCGCCGCGCTCAGCTTGTAGTGCGCCAGCGCGAACGCCGAATCGTGCCGCAGCGCCTCGGTGAAGCGGGCCCGCGCCGTGGTCACGTCGCGGTGGTGAAGGGCCCGCACTCCGGCCGCGTATTCGCGGTAGGCCGCAAGCGACGCGGTGCCGACGCCGCTCGGCTCCCCGGCCGGCGGGCTCACCCCGACGATGGCCGCCGCCAGCCGCGCATACGCCGCCATCATCGCCTCGGGCCCCTCGAACCCGGCGCGGGCGTCGCGCACCCGGCGCCCGCTCGCGGCGTCGTAGATCTTCGCGACGACCTCCGTCCGCGAGCCCACCCGCAACAGGTCCCCGATCACCAGCCGCGCCGCGCCGAATCCGCGCGCCACCGCCAGCCCGGTCGCCAGGCCGATGGCGCCGCGCTGCGCCGCCGGCAGCCGGCGCACCGCGTCGGCGACGCGCTCGTCGTCGACGACCCGCAAGTCCAGCCACCGCGAGAGGTTGAGGTACAGGAGGTTCGCCGAGGCGTCGGCAAGCCAGGCGCTCGCCGGATCGCGTGACACGTTGTCGAACGGCAGGACCACCCAGCCGCGCGGATCGAGCGTGCGCACCGCGCCGCGCCCGGCGCACGGCGGCGGCGTACCGTCGGGGCATTGCGCCTCGAGCGGCGCCGGCCGGCCCAGCGCGAGGCCGAGCGACAGGAACAACCCGCCCGTCGCAGACCGGCCTACGGCTCTGGCCCAGCTGACGCGGCGCATCGCAGCACGAGGGAAGGCGCGTTTCGCGGCGATCGGCACGGTCAGTCGAGGAACGGTGACGACTTGGGGCGCGCCCGCGGCGGCGGCGCCGAGTCGAGCACGCGCTGCAGCTCTTCGACGCTCATCTCGAACGGATCGCGCTCGTACGCGGGCGGCGTGGCGGTGCGGGCGGGGCCGGCGTTGTCGTCCACGGGCTCGAAGCTCCACTCCTGGCGGCTGCGCACCCGCACCTGCCAGCCCTTGCCCTCGCGGTCCACGAAGCGGCGGTCACCCATGCCGTGAAAAGTAGGAGCGACGACCGGTGCCCGCGAGCACGCCCCACCCTGGCGGTCGCCCCGCTACGACCCGCCGGGCACGACGACGAACCGCGCAGCGGCGAAATGGCGATCCAGGGCGAGCGCCTCGCGGATGCCGCGCGACGCCATCACGGCGAAACTCACGGCGTCCGTGAACGAGAAATCCTGATCGTCGAACCGCTCGATCCAGTCGCGCCAGGCCCGCTCTTCGAGCTCCGGTGAGCTGGTGACCACGACCATGGGCGTCCGACGGACCTGCCGCACGAACTCCAGGGCCGGGCGGCGACCGGCCCGGCACAGCAGGAGGGCATGCGTTTCAGCGACGACCAGGTTGGTGGTCACCGGGCGCGCGCCCTGCCCCAGCCGCTCGCGGAACGCATCGGCGACCCGCTGCGAGCCCGCGATCCGCCGGTTCGCGAGCGCGAACCAGGCGCTGGTATCGACGAACAGCTCAGCGGGCACGCCGCGAGCGCTTCGGCGGACTCCACGAGGCGATTGCTGCCTCGGCCAGCACCCGGTCGTGCTCGCGGGCCGGGTCGTCACCCAGCGGAGGCCCGACATCCCGGTCCGCGATGCCGATGATCTTCAGGGCCGGATGGTTCTCGACGTCCGTGAGCTGCTGCTCGAGCGCCTCCAGCCCCCGGCGCAGGATGTCCGACTTGGTCGCGTCCAGCTGGTCCGCCAACCGCTCGAGGCGCGCGCGGTCGCCCGGCGCGAGATACACCTGGACCGGCTCGGCCACGCGGCCGCCCTTGCGTCGCCCGTGTTCATGACTTTGACTCATGATATCATGATATCAAGTACACCGAGGCGGGTCAAGCCGGGCGAAACGGCGCCCGCCGTTCAGCGAAGCAGGGGCGGAAGCTGCGTGATCAGCGTGTAGACGCCCAGCGCCGCCATCACCAGTGCCACGACGCCGCCGGCAGCCGCCAGTGCGGCCGGGTGCCGGTAGCCGTGGAGCAGCTCCGGGCGCCGCGACGCCACCAGCATCGCGCCCAGGCCCACCGGGAGGATCAGCCCGTTCAGGGCGCCGACCAGGATGAGGATCGTGACCGGGCGACCCACGGCGAGAAACACGACCGTCGAGACCGCGATGAACCCGATGATGAGCGGCGTGGCACGCCGCTCCCAGCCCGGCCGCAGCGTACGGATGAACGTCACCGACGTGTACGCCGAGCCCACGACCGACGTGATCGCGGCCGCCCACATCACGGCGCCGAACAAGCGGTAGCCGAGGGCGCCGGCCGCGTGGCGGAACACGGACGCCGGCGGGTTGGCCGGGTCGATCGTGAGGCCCTGGTGGACGACGCCTAACGCGCCGAGGAAGAGGACGATCCGCATCACCGTGGCGACGCCGATGCCGAGCCCCGCCGACCGCGTGGCCTGCCCCACGGCCCCGGGCCCGGCAATGCCCGCGTCGAGCAGCCGGTGCGCACCGGCAAACGTGATGTACCCGCCCACCGTTCCGCCCACGATGGTGACGACGGCCAGCACGTCGAGGCGAGCCGGCGCCACGCTGCGCAGCACGGCCTCGCCGAGCGGCGGGTGGGAGGCGAAGGCCACGTAGCCCGCCAGCACGATCATCACCCCGCCCATGGCCTGGGCGAACCGGTCCATCGCGCGGCCGGCTTCCTTCGAGAGGAACAGACCGATCGCGATCACCGCACTCACCGCGGCGCCGGTCTTCACGGGCACGCCGAGCAGCGCGTCCAGGCCGAGCCCCGCACCCGCGACGTTGCCGACGTTGAACGCCAGCCCGCCGATCGCCACGAGCACGCTCACCGCATGGCCGAGTCCGGGCAGGACGCGGTTGGCGAGGGTCGGAGCCGGTACGCGCGCGGCGACCAGCACCCGCCAGATATTGAGCTGCGCCCCGAGGTCGATGAGCACCGACGCGAGGATCGCGAACGCGAAACTCGCGCCGAGCTGCGCCGTGAAGACGACCGTCTGGGTGAGGAAGCCGGGCCCGACGGCCGAGGTGGCCATCAGGAACGCGGCGCCGACGAGAACGCGGAGCCGCGAGCGCTCCGTCAGGTCTCCTTCGGCACCGCGCGCCCGACGATGATGGTGACGTTGTCGCTGCCGCCCCCGTCGAGCGCGTCCTGCAGCAGGACGTCGCACGCCTGTTTCGCCGAGGTCATACCGGCGAGGCGTTCGCGGATCCGCGCATCGCCGACGTGCTTAGTCAGGCCGTCGCTGCAGATGAGGTGCACGTTGCGCCAGTCGGCGGGCAGGCGCGTCACGACCGGCGCGGTCTGCTGGCCGCCGATGGAGCTCGACAGCACCTGGGCCCAGCGCTCGAACGCGGCGGCGTCGCGGGTGAACACGCCCGAGTCGAGCAGCTCCTGGGCCATGGTCTGGTCCCGGGAGATCTGGGTGAGCTCGCCGTCGCGGAACAGGTAGTAGCGCGAGTCGCCCACTTGGAGCAGGTAAATCCACGGCCACACGCCCATCCACACCGTCAGGGTGGTGGCCATGCGGTGGGTGCCGGCCTCGGCCGCGGCCCGCAGGAGGCTGGTGTGGGTCTCCATCGCTGCGTCCTGGAGCGCCGCGATGAACGTCTTCTCACCCGCATCCCGCTGGTAGTAACACGCCATGCTCCCGGTCACGTACCGCGTGACCGCCTCGAGCGCGTGGCGGCTGGCCTCCTCGCCGCGCTCGCCGCTGCCCACGCCGTCGGCGACCATGCCGAAGAAGGCCAGCCGCTGCTCGCCCGTCGGCAGCTGGGCGAGATCCGGGAGGCTGGTCTGGTGCACGGCGATCCGCTTGTGCACCGACGCGAGCAGGAAGTGGTCCTGATTGGTCGTGCGCACCGTGCCGGGATGCGTCAGGCCGAACACGTCGATCTCGTCGTCGCGCGGCTTGCGCGCGTCGCTCGCCACGGCGGCACCACTCGTCCGTTCGCTCACGGCTTACCCGCCTTGCGGTTGGACATCCCCTTTGTCCGGAGCCACGGTCATCGGGGCCGGTCACCCAGCTGGGCCGTCCAGTGCTGGATCAGGTGGATCTGCGATGCCTGGGAGCTCTTCACCAGCACGAAGCTGCGGCCGTCGGGACTGACGTCGTAGTTGGCGTGGTCTTCGGCCATCACGAAGTTGCCCACGTCGAACAGGGGCGTGCGCGACACGACGTCGAACCGCGGGCTCAGGCGCACCGCGGCGGCGATCATGCGGCTCCCGGGACCGGTGTCCTCCCGGTAGTACAGCTCGCGGCCGGAGCGCGCCCACACCGCTTCGGAGCCGCCCGAGACCGAGACCTGGATCCGGCCACCGGGGCCCGGGAAGGGGCGGACGTACACCTCCTGGCGGCCGCTTTCGGCCGAAACGTAGGCCAGCCACCTGCCGTCGGGCGAGAGCGCGGGATAGGCCTCGGTGGGCCTCGAGCCCGCGACCGGGGCGGCACGCCCGGGCTCGGCCAGCGGGATGGCCCACAGCCCCGCGGCCAGCGACGTCGATACCACGAGGGTGCGGCCATCGGGAGACCACGAGCCGGACGAGTGATCGTTGTCGTCGCCGTACACGGAGTCGGCACCACCGCTCCCGTCCGCATTCCGCACGAACACGCTCCGCATCGCTCCGCGCACCGTCGTGTAGGCCACGCGGCGGCCGTCCGGGCTCCAGAAGGGGTCGTTGGCGATTTCGCTGAGCGTGAGGCGGGTCATGTTGCGATCGCGGATGTCCAGGATCCAGACGTCGCGGGCGTCGGGGCCCGTGATATCCAGGGCGATGTGCCGCCCGTCCGGCGAAAACCGCGGGTGGTGGTACTGGCGGGGTTCGTCCTCCAGCATCGTCATCAGGCCGGACCGGTCGGTCTGCACGAGCTGGAGTGGCGCCGGCGGGACGTAGGCGACGGAGCTCCCGGCCGCGTCCCATTGCGCGACCACGCGGAAGGTGATTCGCGCCTCCGGGGCAACGGGACGGGCTTCCCCGCTCACCCGCCGGCGCCGGACGCTGAACGGCGCGGCCATGAGCGGGCCGCCGGCGCGGCGCTGGTACACCACGTGGCCGCTCGACACGTAGCGGGCCATGACGGCGTCGGGCAGGCCGGCGTCGTGCATCGTGCCCTCGCGGAGGTCCACGACCACGATGTTGGTGCGGGTGCGTCCCGCGCCGAGGAGCGACGCGAGCACCCATCGCCCGCCCGGCAGCGGACTGATCGCGAGGAACTGGCCGGTGTCGGCGCGCACCACCTCGCGGGAAGGCTCACCCGGCCGCACCACGCGGAGCGCGCGGCCGGCGGGGTCGGTGAAGACCACCGCGCCCGCGTCGGTCCACGCGGCGAACGCTCCGGCGCTGTCCGCCACCAGCGTCGGCGCGCCGCCTTCAACCGGGACCTGCATGAGGCGCTGCGGCATCCAGAAGCCGAGGCGCCGTCCGTCGGGCGAGAAGAACGGGCCGTAGCCCTGGTCCGTCCCCGGGACCGGGCGCGGTACGGAATCGGCCATCGCACGCACGTAGATCCGGCTGCCGCGCGGACCGCGGCCGACGTAGGCGAGCTGCGCGCCGTCGTACGAGAGCGCCAGCTGCTGCGCGAAACCGGTCACGAGCAGCGGGAACGGGTCGACGCTGATCCCGAACCGCCCGAGCCTGCCGGAGGGCGGCGCGGCCCGCGGCACCAGGCGCGCGGCGAGCGCGCCCAGCAGCAGGCCGGCCGCCACCAGCAGCGCCCCGACCCGCCAGTCCACGCCGCGCCCCCCCCCGGCGCGTGGCGCGGGGGCGGCCGACGTGACCGCGATGCTGCTGCGGCCCAGGGCCTCCGCGAACTCGGCGGCAGTGTGGAACCGGTCCGCCGGCAGCTTGGCGAGAGCCTTGTGCAGGGCGCTCACCACGTTCGCGGGCGTGGCCGGCCGCGCGGCGGTCACGAGCGCCGGCTGCTCGGTGATGATCTTGGCGATGACCGCCTGCGCCGTGGAGCCCGTGTGCGGCGGGTCGCCGGTCATCATCTCGTAGGCCACGCAGGCCAGCGAGTAGATGTCGCTGCGGCCGTCCACCGCCCGGTCGCCGGTCGCCTGCTCGGGACTCATGTAGTTGGGCGTGCCGAGCGAGAGCCCGGTCTCGGTGAGCCGGTTGCCGCCCGCGTTGCTCACCGCGAGCGAGATCCCGAAGTCCGCGACCAGGGGCTGGCCGTCGGCCAGCAGGATGTTCTCGGGCTTGATGTCGCGGTGGATGACGCCGTGGCGGTGCGCGTAGTCGAGCGCCGCCGCGACCGCGCGGGTGATGTCCACCGCCTCGTCGACGCCGAGCTGCTTTTCGCGCGTCAGCCGCTGGCGCAGCGACTCGCCGTCCACGAACGGCATCACGTAGTAGAGGAGGCCCTCCACGGCGCCGGAGTCGTAGAGTGCGAGAATGTGCGGATGCTGGAGGTTGGCGGTGACGCGGATTTCGTTGAGGAACCGCTCGCCGCCGAGGATCGCGGACAGCTCGGGGCGCAGCACCTTGACCGCAACCTTGCGGTCATGCTTGAGGTCCCGGGCGAGGTACACCGTGGCCATGCCGCCCGAGCCCAGCTCCTGCTCGATCGTGTAGCGGTCGGCCAGCCCGCGGGCGAGGCGGTTCGTGTCGGTCATGCGGAGGCGATCGGCTCCCGGTTGCCGGATAACCTACCCCCGGCCGGGAGTTCGGCAACGCCGCCCGCCCGATCAAGGCGTCCCGGCGCGTCGGTCGTCGGCTAGACGTTGAAGCGCACGTGCAGAATGTCGCCGTCGTGGACGATGTAGTCCTTGCCCGCGACCGTCAGGCGCCCCGCGTCCTTCACCGCCTGCTCGGACCCGAGCTCCATGAAGAGCGGGTACGGGATCACCTCGGCTCTGATGAAGCCGCGCTCCAGGTCCGAGTGAATCCGCCCGGCGGCCTGCTTCGCGCCGGCGCCGCGGCGGATCGGCCAGGCCCGCACCTCGTCCGGACCCACGGTCAGGAACGAAATGAGATCGAGCAGGCCGTACGCCGTTCGAATGAAGCGCGCCCGGGCGGATTCCGCCAACCCGAGGTCCTGAAGAAACGCGGCCTGGTCCGCGGCGTCCATCACCGCGATCTCGGCCTCCACACTCGCGGACAGGACCATCCCCGCGGCCTTGAGCCCGGCGATCCGCCGCGCGAGGGCGTCGGGCAGCGGTCCGGCCGCCTCCTGCTCGCCGCGATTCACCGCGACCAGCAGCGGGCGATCGGTCAGGAACGCGTAGCCCCTGAGCTTGTCGCGGGTGAGCGCCTGGGGAGGCAGCGACCGCAGCGGCAGCTCCGCCTCCAGCGTCGCCTTCATCGTCTCGAACGCGGCCAGCTCGAACGGATCAGGCTTGTCCTTCTTCGCCCGATCCAGCCGTCGTTCGACGAGGTCGAGGTCGGCCAGCACGCATTCGGCGTGGAACGCCTCGAGGTCGGCGGCGGGGTCGGGGTCCCCCGGCAGCGCGGGGTTCGCGAAGTCGCGGAGCACCAGGCACAGGACCTCCTGGTCGCGGATCTGCTGCAGCGCCTTGCGCGAGAGGCCGGTTTTCTCGGCCCCGTGCTCACCCGGAATGTCGCAGAACACGATCTCGGCGAAGGTGGTCTTCTTCGGCTTGAAGATCCGGCTGAGCGCGTCCACCCGCTCGTCGGGGACCCTGACGGTGCCCAGCCGCACCCCGCCGCTGAAGCCGACCGGGACGGAAAGCCCCGTGAGGGTATTGAACACCGTGGTCTTGCCCGACCCGGCGAACCCAACCAGTCCGACCTTGATGCCTCACCTCCCCGGCGTGGTCGCGCTCATCGGCCGGACGGCGATACCGTCGCGGCCGGCATGCGAACCGCGACCGCCTCGCAACGCACGGTCACCACGCCAAGGGCCGCGATCGTGCCCTGCACCACCACCTTCCGCTCGCCGACGGTCACCGGCCGCGCGCGCAGCACCAGCTCGGGGCCGAGCGGCGTCGGCTTGACGTAGTCGAGCTTGAGGCTCGCGGTCACGAAGCGGGGTGAGGAGCCTTCGCAGATACCGCGGCCCGCCGCGCGCTCGGTGGCCGCCGAGGCGGTACCCATCGCGTGGCAGTCGAACAGCGACGCCAGCAGCCCCCCGTAGACGAAGCCGGGGTACGCCATGTGCTCGGGCCGCGGCGTGAACCGGGCCACGGCCTCCTCGCCGTCCCAGAACGACCGGACGTGCAGCCCGTCCCGGTTCAACCGGCCGCAGCCGTAGCAGTGGGCGAAATCGTCGGGGTAGCAGTCCTGGACGGCGCGGGGATCGGCCATGGGGGCTGTAAACTATGAGGCCGGCCGGCCGCGTCGGCTAGGTGGGCGCGCCGCCGTTGCGGCCGGTGTGTCGTCTTCCTTATAGTATCTGCATGGCCGCCCGTCCGATCTCCTCCGCTACCATCTCGTTCGGCCTCGTCTCCGTGCCGATCCAGATGTACTCGGCCGCCGAGTCCTCGGCCGCCGTCGCCTTCAACATGATCAACAAGAAAACGGGCGCCCGCGTGAAGCAGTTGCAGGTGGACGCGAAGACCGGCGACAAGGTCGAGAAGGAAGACATCGTCAAGGGCTACGAGTTCGCGAAGGGCCAATACGTGACGTTCACTCCCGACGAGATCACGTCCCTCGAGGAAAAAGGCACCGGCTCGATCGACATCGCCGAGTTCGTGCCCGCCGACCAGGTGGACCGCCTGTACTTCGACAAGGGCTACTTCCTGGGGCCGGGCAAGGGGGGCGAGCGGGCCTACAGGCTGCTGGCGGCCGCGCTCCAGAAGACGAAGCTCGCGGCCATCGGCCAGTACGCCGCCCGCGGCAAGCAGTACCTGGTGATGCTGCGTCCCGTGGACGGCGGCCTCGTCATGGAAACGCTGCACTACGCCGACGAGGTGCGCTCGATCAAGGAGGTGCCGATCCCCGAGGGCGACGTGAAGCCCGCCGAGATCGCGCTCGCGCTCCAGCTCATCGAGCAGGCCAAGAGCGAGATGTTCCGACCGCAGGCCTACGAGGACAACGTCCGGAAGCGGATGCGCGAGCAGATCGAGCGGAAGGTGCAGGGTCAGGAGATCGTGAGCGAGCCGACCGAAGCCCCCGAGACGCAGATCATCGACCTGATGGAGGCGCTGAAGGCGAGCCTCGCGCGCGGCGGCCTCAAGGGCGCCGCGTCCGCCGAGCGCAAGCCGGCCAGGCGCGCCGAGCGCCCCGCCGCAGAGAAACCCGCCCGGACCAGAACTCTGAAGCTGAAGAAGAAGACGGCCTAGCTTGCCGATCCGGAACACCTTCTGGCTCGCCCTGGCGTTCGGTCTGGCGTCCGGGTTTCTCGAAGCGATCGCCCGGTCGCTGTTGCCGTGGTCGCCACCCGAGGACATCCGGCTCGGCGCGTACCTCGCCTGGATGCCGGCGGCGGCGAACGGCCTGGTGTTCTTCGCCATGGCCGCGCTGCTGAGCCCGCTCCTCGCCGCGTTCCCGCGCCTGCCCCGGCGGCGCCTGGTGGTCCTCCTGTTCGGAACGCTCGGCTGGTTCAACGTCCTCATGCTGGCCAGCCCGACCGTGGCGTGGTGGGCGATCCTGATCTTCTCGGCCGGACTCGCGGCGGGGCTGGGCCGGCTCATCCAGCGCGCCCCCGCCACCGCGGACCGCATCGTGGGGTGGACGCTGGTCCCGATGCTCGCGGCGGTGCCGCTGTTCGCGGTCGGCATCGAAGTCTCCCGGCTCGCCGCCGAGCGGCGCGCGCAGGATGTCCCGCCGCCGGGCACCCGAGCGCCCAACGTGCTGCTGCTGGTCATGGACAACGTACGGGCCATGAATCTCAGCGCGTACGGTTACTTCCGGCGCACCACGCCGGCCCTGGAGGCCCTGGCCCGCCGCGGCGTTCGGTTCGAGGAGGCGTACTCGACGTCGTCGTGGTCGCTTCCCTCGCACGCGTCGATCCTCACGGGGCGCTGGGTGCACGAGCTGAACGCCGGCGGGGTGCTGAACGCGGACTGGCGCACGCCCCTCGACGGCCGGTTCGCGACGCTGGCCGAGGTCCTCTCGCGGCGCGGCTACGCCACGGCGGGTTTCGTGGCGAATCTCGCGTATGCGCAGCGGGAGTCCGGACTGAGCCGGGGGTTCGGACGGTACGAGGACTATGCGCTCACGCTTCGCCAGGTCCTCATGAGCTCGCAGCTGGGCGCCCGCGCCGTGACCGTATGGCACAATCACGTGCGAGAGCTCCCGGGACCCGTGTCGCCGTACTACCACCGCAAGTCGGTGGCCAGCATCAACGCGAGACTGCTGCGCTGGGTGGATCGCCTCGAGGGGCGGCCCTTCTTCATCTTCGTCAACTACTTCGCGGCGCACGTGGAGTACTACGCACCCCCCGAGGCGCCGTTCGAGTTCCGGACGGCGTTCCGGGACTCCGTGCCGCGGCAGGGCGCCACGCCGTCGCTGCGCATCCCGTTCTCACCGACCGCCACGAACGTCGGGTACGACCGGGCCATCGCCTACACCGACCGAGAGCTGGGCAAGCTGTTCGCGGAGCTCGATCAGCGCGGCCTGCTGGACAGCACACTCGTCATCGTGACGTCGGACCACGGCGAGGAGTTCCGCGAGCACGGCATTTTCGGCCACGGCAACACGCTGTACCTCCCCGCGCTGCGGGTGCCCCTGATCCTCAGCTACCCGGCCCGGGTCCCGAGCGGCGTGGTGTTGGGCCGGGCGGTCAGCCTGCGTGACCTGCCCGCCACGGTGCTCGACATCACCGGTGACACGGCGCAGACCGGCATCCCGGGCCGCTCACTGGCCCGCCACTGGAACCCCGCCCCCGCCGGCACCGGCACCGTTGACACGCTGTTCGCCGAGCTGAACCAGGGCATCAACAGCCCTCCGCATTTCCCGGTGAGCCGCGGGGACATGAAGTCGGTCTTCGTGGACGGGCTGCACCTCATTCTCAACGGGGACGGCGTGATCGAGCTGTACGACACCCGCGCCGATCCGTGGGAGCAGCGGGACCTGGCGGGCGACTCGACGCATGCGGACGAGGTTCGGCAGCTGGGCGAGCTGCTGCGCGGCCTGCCGTCCCCGCACGCACGGAGACCCTGAGCCCGTCGCCGAAGCCCGGGACGTGCACGGCTACACGCCCGCCGACGCCGCGCGACTCGTCGGCCTGTCACCCGCCGAAGTGCGCGCCTGCGTCCGTGCCGGATTCCTCACTCCGGACCGCGGCGCCCACGGCGCCCCGCGCCTCACGTTCCAGGACCTCGTGCTGCTTCGCGCGGCGAAGGACCTCAAGGCCGCGAGGGTCCCGGTGGCCCGCATCCGCCGCTCGCTCCGGCGGCTGCGCCAGCAGCTCCCGCGCGGCCGGGCCTTGTCCGAGCTGCGCCTCACCGCCGAGGGGCACGACATCGTGGTGCGGGACGGCGGCCTCGCCTGGACGCCGGAGTCGGGCCAACTGGTGCTCGACTTCACGACCGCGCCGCTGGCCCGCCGCGCCGCGCCGCTCGCGCGCCGGCACGCGGCCGCCGCGCGCGCCGTGGCCGACGATCTCGATACCGACGCGTGGTTCGCGCTCGGGCTCGAGCTGGAGATCAGCTCGCCCGATGAGGCGCGCGATGCCTACCGCCGCGCCCTGGAGCTGGACCCGCTGCATCTCGACGCCCGCATCAACCTCGGCCGCCTGCTCCAGGAGGCGGAGCGGCACGAGGAAGCCGCGACCCACTACCGCGCCATCCTCGACGGCCACCCCGACCACGCGACCGCCTGGTTCAACCTCGGCGTCGCGCTCGAGGACCTCGGCAAACCGAAGGACGCCGTCCGCGCCTACGAGCAGGCGGTCGGCGCGGATCGGCGCATGGCCGACGCCTGGTACAACCTCGCGCGGCTGTACGTCCACGCGGGCAAGCGGGCGGCCGCCCTGCGCTGCCTGTCCAAATACAAGGTGCTCACGGAACGACGTTAGCCAGGCGGCCGTCGTGCGCCTTGACTCAGGTCGCCCGGGCGCGCCGGATCGCGGCGACGAGGTCGGCGGGTCGGTAGGGCTTCTGGACGAAGCTGGTCGGCACGACGCCGCCCGCCTGGGCGAGCGTGTCCTCGGCGTTGAAGCCGCTCGACAGGACGACGCGTACGTCCGGCCGCAGGCGCTGCAGCTCGGCGAGCGTCACCAGGCCGCCCTGGTCTGGCATCGTGAGGTCGAGCAGCACGACATCGTAGCGGTCGGGGGCCGCGCCGAACATCCGCACGGCCTCGACGCCGCCGGCCGCGACGCTCACCCGATAGCCGGCGCGCTCCAGCATGCGCCGCGCGACCGAGCGCACTGTTTCCTCGTCGTCCACGATGAGCACCGTCCCGCCCTCGGGGTCGGGGCCCTCCGCCTCCGATTCGGGGGACACCGGCGCGTGCGCCGGCCCCTCGCCCGTGCCCGCGGGCATGACCGGCAGCAGCACGCGGATCGTGGTCCCCTGGCCCGGCGCGCTGGCGACGCGGATCGCGCCGCGATGGGTCCGCACGATGCCGAGCACCGCCGCGAGACCGAGGCCGCGACCCGTGAACTTCGTCGAGAAGAACGGGTCGAAGATCCGCGCCAGGGTCGAGGGGTGCATGCCGTGCCCGTCGTCCTTCACCTCGACGCAGGCGTACTCGCCCTCGGGCAGCCCGGCGCCGAGGTGGGTGTCGGCGAGGTACGCGCGGTCGGCCCGCATGACGCCGGTCATCACGCGGATCGTGCCGGGCGAGGAGCTGAGCGCCTCCGAGGCATTGGTGATCAGGTTCATCACCACCTGGCGCAGCTGCGTGGCGTCCGCCTCGACGGGCGGCAGATCGCGCGAGAAGACGTAGTCGAGCCGCGCGCTCTTCGCGACCGCCGACGCCAGGAGGTTGGCCATCTCCTCGACCAGCATCGTGAGGTTGATGGGTTGCACCACGAACTGGCCGCGACCCGCGTAGGCGAGCATCTGGCGCGTGAGCTCCGACGCGCGCAACGCGGCGGTCTCCACGTCGCGCAGCGTCTGCCGCACCGGCGAGTGCTCCGGAAGCTCCGCGAGCGCGAGGCCCGCGTTGCCGAGGATGCCCACGAGCAGGTTGTTGAAGTCGTGCGCGATGCCGCCCGCCAGCACACCGAGGCTCTCGAGCTTCTGGGCGTGAAGCAGCTTGACCTGCACCCGGCGCCGCTCGTCCTCGGCCAGCTCGCGCTCGATGATCTCCGCCTGCAACTTCTTGTTCGCGGCGGCGAGCTCGCCGGTCCGCTCCTCGACCCGGCGCTCCAGCTGCTCGTTCGCCGCGCGCAGCGCCTCCTCCATCCGCTTGCGCTGGAAGTACTCGGGCACCGCGATCGGGCTGTACCGGTCGTCGGGCAGCAGGTGGCCGGCGGAGCGGCGGCGGGTGTAGTGCGCGATGTGCCGCTCGATCCGGTCCGGCGGCGCCATGATGAACCGGCACTGCGCGTCGCCGCACGCCAGACACTCGACCTCGGCCGCGACCAGCGGCAGCCGGAAGCTCTCCTCGCACCAGCCCGACGAATAGCCCGCGTTCATCACGCACACCGGGAACCCCGACTTCCGGCCCGCCCGCAGCCAGGCGTCCGACTCGAACGAGAACGGGTGGTCGTAGATGAGGTAGTACTCCTGATCGGGCGAGGGCCGCGACTCGGGGAAGATCTTCACGAACGCCCAGCCGCTGAACGAAAAGTGGATCGGCCCGGCCGAGAGGCGCTCGATCGGGTCCGTCACGCCCATGCGCTGATGGAACGCGCGGGCGTCGGCTTTCCCGATGCTGTGCGCGACGTCGAACAGCAGGTTCTTGGCGACGGTGGTCGCCTCGGCCGTCCCGCGATCCGCGTAGAGCGAGGCGACGAGGTCGAAAAACTCCACCGACATCGAGGCGGCGCGCACCAGGATGTAGCGCTCACCCGAGATGACGATGCTGGCGTTCCGGGGGTTCTCGAGCCGCTCGGCGAAATAGCGGCGCACGTAGTCCTGCGCCCGGAGGAAGATGGGCGCGAACGGCTCGGGCACGCTCACCGTGCGGAGCTGTTCAGGCGGCTCGTCGCGCGATGCGGACATGGTGGCAGTCCGCCGGAGAAGGTGCACGGCCCGCGACGCTTCGGCTAGGGCGGAGTGGCTTGACGCCGCGGCCGGCCCGCCGCCTCTTCCGCTCGATGCGCGCGCTCCTCACCCTCGGCTGGCTCGTCCTGCTGCTGGTCTACTTCCAGTTCTGGGACCTGGCGGGGGTGGTGCCCGGCGTTCCGCTGTGGTCGCTCGGGTTTCTGGCGGCGTTCGTCGCGACGATCGCGGCGACGGGCGGCCGCGCCGCGCCCGGCGCGACGGCCGAGCGCCGTCGGGTGATGGGGTGGATGGTCCTGCTCGCCGCCGCCACGCTCGCCCGCGCCCTGATACCCACCGTGGCCATCAAGGACGCCATCGTCCACACCGTCGTGTTCGTGAACGTGGTGGACGTGGTGGTTCCGCTCTGGATGCTCACGCGGGCCCTCATCGTCGTGTGGACCGGCTGGGCCCGCGTGGCCGTCCTCGCGGGGCTCCCCGCGCTGCTCGCGGTGGGCGGCTGGCTGTTCGTCATCCGGCAGCCCGGCACGAGCTTCGGCGGCCCGCTCCCCGCGCAGACGCCGGCCGAGGACAGTCTCGCCGCGGAGCTGCGCACGCACGTCACCCGGCTCGCGGGCACGTTCGGCGAGCGGCACTACCGCCGGCGCGCGGCACTCGACGGGGCCGCCGCCTACATCGACAGCGTGCTCGCGGCCGCCGGCTGCGGCGTGCGAAGCCTGCCCTTCACCGCCGACAGCCAGGAGTTCCGCAATATCGAGGCGGCGGTACCCGCCGCAACGCGCCGCGACGTGGTGCTGGTCATCGGCGCGCACTACGACAGCGCGGAGGGCGCGCCCGGCGCCGACGACAACGCCAGCGGAACGGCCGTCGGCCTCGCCCTGGCCACCCGCCTCTGCCACAGCCCGCAACCCCGTGCGATCCGCTTCGTGTTCTTCGCGAACGAGGAGCCCCCGTTCTTCGCGTCCGAACGGATGGGGAGCTACGCCTACGCGCGCGAGGTCGCGACCGAGGAGGTCGGCACGGTCGAGATGGTCTCGCTCGAGACCATGGGGTACTTCACCGACGAGGCCGGCAGCCAGCGCTACCCGTTCCCGTTCAACCTGTTCTATCCGGACCGCGGCAACTTCCTCGGGTTCGTCGGTAACCTGCAGTCGCGGCCGTTGCTGCACCGCGCGATCCGCGCCTTCCGCCGCCACGCGCGACTGCCGTCGGAGGGCGCGGCCGCCCCGTCGTGGATCCCGGGCGTGGGCTGGTCCGATCACCTGTCGTTCTGGAAACGCGGGTTCCGGGCCATCATGATCACCGACACCGCGCCGTTCCGGAACCCGCACTATCACCTGCGCACCGACACACCGGACCGCCTCGACTATGCGCGAATGGCTCGGCTGACCGCGGCGTTGGTGCCGACGGTGAGCGAGCTGGCGGGCGCCGATTGACCACAGGCGTTGCAGGCAGTCCACAGCACGACAGCGAGCGTGCACAGCGTATCTCTTTGCCATGCAATGCGTTACATCGTCGTGACTTCGCCACGACACCGGGCGCGAATTTTGCGACCTGCGTGGAGGCCAATATCAACCCATCGCCGGTTCGGCGGACGGAGGCACGGCATGTATCCACCGCAGAAGAAGGTGTTCGTCGAGCCCACGCTGAAGGAAGAGGCGTCGCTCGCCGAGGTGACGTTGTTCACCGTCGACCCCGACGAGTAGACCTCGAATCGACGAACGCACGGCGCGCCAGGTCCTTCCGGACTTGGCGCGCCGCGCGTTTGGGCCTATCGTGCCCGGCGATGGCGGTGATCACGGCACGGTGTCCGCGCCTGGAGGTCGCGCGCTGGGTCGGTGACTGGGCAGGTGGTCTCGCCCTCGAGCCTCCCGTCGCGCTGGCGCTCGACATCACGGTCGGCGATCCGCCAGCCGATCTCGACGACCGTCCACCCTGGCATCAGCCGGATCTCGAGCTCCGTGCCGGGCCTCCCCTGGGCGACGTACGAGTGCGGTGGCTGCGGGCTCCCGCGCTCGGCGTCGTCCCGGCGGCGGGGACGACCGCCCGAGTGGTTCTTTCCGAAGCCGCGCTGGCGGAGCGGGACCTGTGTGCACGCAGCTTCCTCACGGCGGTGGTGGTGGTGTTGCTGCGGCGCGGGGGCTGGCATCACGTGCATGCGGCGACGGCCGTGGACCCCCGCGGTCGCGCCTGGCTGATCGCGGGCGACAGTGGCGCCGGCAAATCCACGACGGCCGCGCTGCTTGCCACACGCGGATGGCGCGTCGGCGGCGACGATCTGTCGTTCCTCACCGGCAGCGGCGACGGCGTCCACGCGGTGGCGGCCCGCGCGCCGATCCGCCTGCGGCCCGGAGGGCTCCAGCTCCTGGGACGCGCCGCCGACCGGGCGGCCGAGCGGAAGCCGGGGTTCTTCCCGGAGGAACTGGGCGGCGCGTGGGTCCAGCGGATCCGGCCCGATGTCATCGCGCTCCCCATCCTCGGCGACGGACCGACCACCGCTGTCCCGCTGCCCCCGCGTGACGTACTGAGCGAGCTGGTGCGCTGGTCGGCGTGGGTCGCCCTGGAGCCGGACCTGGCCCAATCGCACCTCGATCTGCTGGCCCGGCTGGCCGGCCAGGCGAGCGGCTATCGCGTCATGCTGGGCACCGACCTCTTCCGACCCGGAGATCGTCTCATGGAGCTGGTCCCGTGAGCGCGCGGTTCCGCCGCCATCCGGACCTCCGGCTCACCGAGCTGGCGGGCGAGGGCATCGTGCTCCACCTGGGGTCGCGCCGGTACTTTTCGGTGAGCGGCACCGGACTCGCTATTCTCGAGGCGCTCATCGAGCCGCGCTCGATGGACGAGCTGGTCGCGATGCTGACCGCGGGCTACGAGGTGGACGCGGCGCACGCGCGGGCGAGCGCCGGCGAGTTCCTCGAGCGGTGCCGCGCGGCCGGCGTGGTGGTCGAGGAGCCGGCAGTCTGAGCCCTCCCCCACCCCCCGCGGTGCCGCTGGCCTGGCGGCTGCGCGCGCTCCAGGCCTCGCTCCTGCTCCCGCCGCTGGTGCGGCTCGTATCGCTCGGCCGTCTCTCGGCGTGGCTCGGCCGCATCGGCCCGCCTGACGCGAGCGTGGACGACCGCGCCCTCGCGGCCTGGGTGGATCGCCTGCTCTACGCGGCGCCGCCGCCGTGGCGCCGCACCTGCCTGACGCGCGGCACCGTGATGTTCCATCTGCTGCGGCGCGCGGGGCGTCCGGTCGAGCTCAAGATCGGCGTGCGCCGCGACGGCGGGCAGCGGCTCGCGGCCCACGCGTGGCTCGTGCTCCACGGCGCGCCGTACCTCGAAGCCGAAGACCATCCGAGCCACGCGTTCGCCGACATCGCGACCTTCCCCGAGCGGGCGTGAGTCGCGCGTTCGTTCGGCTCCTGTGCGCGACCCTCCGCATCAAGGGGCCGGCGCCGCCGGACGCTGACGCCTGGCGAAAGCCACCGGCCGGGCTCGCGGCGTGGGCGCGCTATGAGGGCGCGGCCCTGTGGCTGGTGCGGCGGCTGCGCGAGCTGAACCTCCTGGACCGGCTGCACGACGCGCTGCGGCAGGATCTCACGGCCCAGGCGCAGGCCATCGAAGCGACGAACCTGCTCGCCGATGAAGAGGCCGCCCCGCTGTTCGCGCGGCTCGCCGCCGCCGGAACCCCGTTCGTCGCGATCAAGGGCACGGCGCGCCGTGCCGCCGCGGCGCGGTATCCGTATGCCGACGCGCGGGCCACGAGCGACGTGGATCTGCTGCTGCCCGAGGCGGCGGCGCGCGACCTCTGGGGCGCGCTGTGCCGCGAGGGCTACGCGCCGAACGCGGAGGCGCTGCGGTTCGCGCCCCGACACCATCTGCCGGCGTTGTTGGGTCCTGCGAAGGTGGGAGTGGAGCTGCACACGAGCTCCTCGAGCCGAGTCGCCGCCGAGGTGGCGTGGGACCGGATCCAGCGCCGCGCCGAGACGGTGCAGTGGCGCGGCACGTCCGTGCGCGTGCCGGCGGCCACGGACCTGCTGGTCGGGGCGATCGCGCACGCCGCCACGGACGGCGCGCGGGGCTACCGGCTGCGGTACTTCCTGGACGCCGCCGTCATCCTGGCGTCGGGGCCGGCGGTGGACTGGCCGGACCTCGGCTCGCGGCTCGACGCCGGCGAGTGCGGCGATCCGGCGCGGGCGCGCGCATGGCTGGGCGCGGCGGCGGTGTTCGCCGAGGCGCCGTCGCCGCCGGAAGCCCGGACGTTCCCGCTGGAGCGGCTGCTCGCCTGGCGGCTCCTCGTGCTCGATTCCGTGCCGAACCAGCGCCTCCGGCATGCCTTGTTGGCCGAGGGGGCGCGCGCGGAGGCGGGACTGCCGTTGCGGTCGTTAGGCGAGGAGGGCGGCGTGCCGGCGCGGCTCAGGCGGTTCGCGGGATCGGCGGGAAGCCGATTCGCGTACCGTCTGTGGGGGACGGCCCTGGGTTAGGGCGCGGGGGCCCCTAGCCCAGCGCGATGTCGCCCTCGACCAGCGCCACCCGGCCGAGCCCTTCGATCTCCAGTACCGCGCTCGCCTTGAGCGTCTCGGTGCCCTGCAGCGTCTTCGCGGCGATGGCCTGCCCGACGGCGTGCTCGATCTCGCGCTGGGCGGTGACGCCGAAGGTCTTGAGGAACCGGCGGAGCTCGAGATTGAAGGTGTCGGGGTTCATGGAAGGCACCGAGTAGCGAGTAGTGAGTTGTGAGTCATGAGGAAAGCACCCCTCTAGAAGATATCGCCGAGGCCTTCGAAGATGTTGCCGATGACGTCGGCGATCGAGTCGAACACCGAGCCGGCCAGCTCGCCGGTGGCGTCGATGGCGCCGCCGGCCACGTGCGCCACGCCCGACGCCGCTTCGCCCACGATGACCGCGCCGCCGGCGGCCAGGTCGGGCGCGACGTACGGCGCCCACAGCACCGCATCCAGCAGGAAGTAGTCGGCGGCCACGTCGGGCCCCCGCGCGCCCGCGCCCGGCTTCCGGACCAGGGCGCCGACCTTCCGGTTCCAGACCTCGGCCAGCTCGGTGTTGTCGAACCACACGCCGTGGCAGCGGCGGCAGGCGTCCAGGCGAAGCCCGTCCTGCTCGACCGGTTGCAGCTTCGCGCGGCAGGCCGGGCACGAGAGCTCGTTGTGCCAGCCGCAGGCCGGGCACTCGGGCTTGTTGCGCTCGAAGCTCGCCTGGCAGCGGTGGCACTTCATGCGGTACGCCTCGGGCTGCAGCGCGACGTGGGCCCACAGCGCCTCAGGCTTGCAGAGCCGCAGCCGCGGCACCTCGCCGGCGTCGAACCACACGCCGCCGCAGCGGCGGCAGTGGTCGAGCGTGAGCGCCGCGTTGGCGGAAGGCCGGAGCTTCACCATCACCGCGCCGAGGCACACCGGGCACGCGAGGCGGGCCTCGCCGGCCCGCACCACGCGCACCGGGCCCCGCGCGCGGCCGGGCTTGTCAGGCATCGAGCACCCCGCGGCTCTTCACTTTGTCCGGCAGCTGCTCGAGGTCGCGGAACCGGTACACGATGAGGCCCCGGTCCGTGATTTCGACCTCGGCCATGCCGCGCTCGACCAGCTGCGACATGGCGGCCTCCGCCTGATCGATGGAGAGCGCCGTGTCGGCGACGATTTCGACCGTGGTGAGGCGGCCGCCCTTGTGCTGGGCCAGCTTCACGATCTCGGACTGGTGGGTCTGGCTGCGCAGCTGCTCCGACCCGCCGGGCCCCGCCAGCCGGGTGCGCCGGGCGTGCTGCCAGAGCAGTGCGCCGCCCGCGGCGGCGGGAATCCCGACGGCGACCCCGAACGTGAGGATGCGCACGACGGCCGACTGGTCCGCGCCGCCGCCCGCCAGAAAGCCGATCATCATGAAGGCCGCGACGAAGGTGAGGAGGATGCCGCCCACGAGCTTACCCATGGCGCGGAAACTGATCGCGGGAGAACGAAAAAGCGACCCCGCATGGGGCGGGGCCGCGCTATGCGCCGCGAAGGAATCGAACCTTCAACCTACTGATTAAGAGTCAGTTGCTCTGCCAATTGAGCTAGCGGCGCGTCAAGGGCCGAAATGTCGCCGGGGCAGTACCCTTTTGCAACCGTGCCCACCCCGCTGCACATTAGCGGTGATGCCCAAGCGGCATTCCCCCGCCGCCGGCCTGCTCGGCCCCGCCGGCCAGCCGCGTCTGCGCTCCTTCGAGCACACCGACGCGCTGCGCCAGCTCGTGTCCAACCTCCGCGAAGGGGTCTACATCTCGACCCTCCGCGGCGAAGTCCTCGACTGCAACGACGCTTTTCTCCACATGCTGGGCCTCGCGTCCATCGAAGAGCTGCGGGCCTACACCGCCTTCGACCTGTTCGTGGACCCCGAGCAGCGGATCCGCGAGCTGCAGATGCTCTCCCGCGACGGCGCGGTGCGCGAGTTCGAGTTCCAGATCCGCCGCCCCGACGGCACGGTCCGCACGGTGCTGGACGCCTGCACCGCCGTGCGCGAGGAGGAAAGCGACGAGATCCTGTTCCACGGCGTGCTCGTGGACATCACCGAGCGCAAGGCGACCGAGCTGCAGCTGACCCACACCCTGTCGCTGCTCACCGCCACGCTCGAATCCACCGCCGACGGGATCCTGGTGGTGGACGCCAACGGCCACGTGGCCACCTACAACCAGAAGTTTCTCGAGATGTGGCGCATCCCGGCGGACGTCGCCGCCACGCGCGACGACAAGCAGCTGATCACCCACGTCCTCGACCAGCTCAAGGACCCCGACGGATTTCTCCACAAGGTCGAGGAGCTGTACGCCTCCCCGGACGCCGAGAGCTACGACGAGCTGGCCTTCAAGGACGGCCGCGTCTTCGAGCGCTACTCCATGCCGCAGCGCCTCGACGGCCGGCCGGTCGGCCGCGTGTGGAGCTTCCGCGACGTCACCGAGCGCAAGACGGCCGAGATGCGCCTGGTGCACGACGCCTTCCACGACGCGCTGACCAGCCTGCCCAACCGCGCGCTGTTCAGCGACCTGCTGGGCCGCTCCATCGCGCGCGCGCGGCGCCGCGAGGACTACCAGTTCGCGCTGCTGTTCCTCGACGTGGACCGCTTCAAGGTGATCAACGACTCGCTGGGCCACATCATCGGCGACCAGCTGCTGGTCGCGATGGCGCGGCGGCTCGAGCGCTGCGTGCGGCCCGGCGACACCGTCGCCCGGCTCGGCGGCGACGAGTTCACGCTCCTGCTCGACGACATCGTCGACACCAACGACGCCACCCGCGTCGCCGAGCGGATCCTGCGCGAGCTGCACCTGCCCTTCACGCTGCACGGCCAGGAGATCTTCACGTCCGCCTCGATCGGCATCGCGCTCTCGATCACGGGATACGACCGCCCGGACGACCTGCTCCGCGACGCCGACATCGCGATGTACCGCGCCAAGGCGATGGGCAAGGCCCGCTACGAAGTGTTCGACACGGCGATGCACGCCCGCGCCGTGAACCAGCTCCAGCTCGAGACCGACCTGCGCCGCGCCCTCGACCGCGAGGAGTTCCGCGTCGTCTACCAGCCGATCCTGTCGCTCGACAGCGGCCGCGTGACCGGCTTCGAGGCTCTGGTCCGCTGGCAGCACCCGCAGCGCGGCCTGGTCCTCCCCGAGGACTTCGTCCCCGCCGCCGAGGAGACCGGCCTGATCGTGCTGATCGGACGCTCGGTGCTGCGCGAGGCGTGCCGCCAGATCGCGGAGTGGCACCGCCAGTTCCCCATCCACCCGCCGCTCACCATGAGCGTGAACCTGTCGGGCAAGCAGTTCCGCCAGCCCGACCTGGTGGACCACATCGCACGACTGCTCGGCGCCTGGGAGCTGCCGGCCGAGAGCCTGCGGCTCGAGATCACCGAGAGCGCGATCATCGAGAATTTCGACGCGGCCGTCGAGATGCTCGGCCGGCTGCACGACCTGGGCGTCCGGCTCGACCTCGACGACTTCGGCACCGGGTATTCGTCGCTGTCCTACCTGCACCGCTTCACCCTCCACGCGATCAAGGTGGACCGCTCGTTCGTGGCGGCCCTCGGCGAGCGCGGCGAGAACTCCGCCATCGTCCGCACCATCGTGCACCTGGCGCAGACCATGGACCTCGACGTGATCGCCGAGGGTGTGGAGCGGCACGACCAGCTCGCCATCCTGCGCTCGCTGGGCTGCAACCAGGTGCAGGGCTACCTGTTCTCCCAGCCGCTCGCGCCGGAAGCGGCGCGCGCGTACCTGCGCACCGAGCTCCAGCGGGAGTGAGCCTGTTCGGCGGGGGGAGCGGCGAGAGCGAGCGCGGCAAGTACGACGGGGCGCCGCTGCCCGCCTGGGCCCGGCGCCTCCAGCAGCGGCTGCGCCAGCGCGGCGCCAACTGCTTCATCCTCCACGGCCCCGGCGTCCGCGACATCCATCCGCTCGGCACCCGCCGCCACGGCGCGATGCGCGAGTTCCTCGCCGAGCAGCTGTTCAAGGACCGGAGCTGCATCATCACCTTCGACCGCGGCGCCGGCATCCGGTTCGGCGACCGCGAGTCCGAGGACGCGTTCCGCACCGCCCTCAAGGCCTACGACAAGCAGGCCGGCACCGCCTTCGCGCAAAGCCAGCCCCGCGACCCGGACCGCGCGCTCCAGCTCATCGAGAGCTTCCTGCGCAACCGGCTGTCGGAGAGCCGCGGCTTCTCGGCTGCCGTGCTCGTGGACTACGCCGAGACGCTCGCCCCCGCCGGCGAGCCGGGGCAGCTCTCGGTGGAGGACCGCGGCTCCATCGTCACCCTCCGCCGCTGGGCCAGCGACCCGCTGTTCCTCGCGCGCGAGGTCACGTTCTGCCTGATCGCCGAAAGCCTCGCCCAGCTCAACGCCGGCCTCGTGGCCGACGCGCGCACCGTCGAGCACGCGGTGCCGGTGCCGGACGAGGAAGAGCGCTACCTGTACCTCACCGGGCGCGGCGCCTCGCCCGACACCTTCGCCCGCCTCGACGCGCGCCGCGCCGCCGTCCTGACGGCGGGCCTCACCCGGCTGCACCTCGAGAGCCTGATGGGCGACGGCGAAGCCCGTGGGGCGAGCCTCGACCCCGAAGCCCTCACCGCCGAGAAGAAACGCCTCATCGAAGAGTCGAGCGGGGGCCTGCTGCACTTCGTGACCAGCCGGGAATCCATGGACGCCGTCGCGGGGCACGAAGGCGCCAAGCGCATGCTCCGCGAAACGGCGCGCGCCCTGGGCGCCGGCCGCCTCGACGTGGTACCGATGGGCTTCCTGATCTGCGGGCCCGTGGGTACCGGCAAGAGCTTCATCGTGCGCTGCTTCGCCGCCGAGATTGGCGTGCCCGTGGTGGAGCTGCGGAACTTCCGCTCCATGTGGCAGGGGCAGACCGAGGCCAACCTCGAGCGCATCCTCGGCATCCTCGACGGGCTGGGGCCGGTCGCGGTCGCCGTGGACGAGGCCGACGCCTCGCTCGGCACGCGCGACCAGGGCGGCCACGACAGCGGCGTGAGCGAGCGGGTGTTCGCCTCGCTCGCCGCCTTCATGGGCGACACGCGACGCCGCGGCAGGGTCCTGTGGTTCCTGATGACCAGCCGGCCCGACCTCGTGCCGGTGGACCTGAAACGCCAGGGCCGCGCCGAGGAGCACATCGCGCTGTTCCCGCCGGCGTCGCCCGAAGAGCGCGCGGTGGTGTTCGAGAGCCTGCGCGCCCGTCTCAAGGTGCCGTGCGAGAGCGGCCTCCCGCTGGTGCAGATCTTCGCCGAGACCAACCACCCCATGTCGGCGGCGGACCTCGAAGCGGTGCTGATCCGCGCCGCGCGCCGCATCGCCACCAATGGCACACCGAAGGTCAGCGCAGACGTTCTGCGGGAGCTGATCCACGACTTCCAGCCGCCGGCGTACCCGCTCGAGCTGGAGTACCAGCGGCTGATCGCGGCCTTCGAGTGCACGTCGCGGGCGTTGCTGCCGGCGGATCTGGCGGCGATGCCGACGGCGGAAATCGGCAAACGGCTGGCAATGCTGAGAGAGGCGTTAGGGAGATAGAAAGACGAGAGGGGAAGAAGGGGAAGAAGGGAACGACGTGAAACGTGTGCAGCGCGATAGCCCCAACGGGAATCGAACCCGTGTCTCCACCTTGAAAGGGTGGCGTCCTAGCCGCTGGACGATGGGGCCGGCTCAGGGGCGAGGGACGAGGGGCGAGGAGGTCGAGGTCACCCTCGCCCCTCGCCCCTCGTTCCTCACCTCTCGAGTAGCGGTAACGGGATTCGAACCCGTGTTTTGGCCTTGAGAGGGCCACGTCCTGGGCCTCTAGACGATACCGCCGCGCCCACCGGAACCTCAGCCGGGGCAACAATATCGCCCGGGGCCCGCGGGCCACGCAACTCGGAACGGGCGTCGCGGTGACGCCGGTCGCAGTAGCCCTGCGGGCTCGCCGCTAGCGTTCGAGCCCATGCGCTCCCTCCGCCGGCTCCTGCTGCCCGATGGGCTGCTGCTCGCGGGCGGCCTGGCCGTTGCGCGGGTTGACGCGCTCCGCGAAGCGGCCGGCGACGCGGCGATGACGCTGGTCGTCGCGGCCGTGGTCATCGGTGCGCTGCTGAGCCTGCGATTCCACCGCGGTCGCGTGCTGCTGATCCTGCTCCTGGTCGGCCTGGTGCACGCGATCCTCATCGCGCCGCTCCCCTCCCCCACCGACCGTGCGGCCTTCGCCCTTACCGCCGTGCTCGCCCCCGTCGCCGTCGGTGTGCTCGCCCTGCTGCCGGAGCGGGGGGCGCTCAGTACTGCCGGGCTGGTCCGGTTCGGCGCGCTGGTCATCGCCGCGATGGGGGCCGCCGCGTTTGCGTCCTGGTCGCCGGAGCAGGTCGTCGCAGTGCTCGAGCGCCCGCTCGCGCCGGCCCGCGTCTTCGGGTGGACCCCGCTGCCACAACCGGCCGTCGCCGCCGGGATCGCTGCCCTGCTGCTGTTCCTGATTCTCTGGGTACGCGAGCCGTCGCCCATCGCGCGGGGGCTGTTCTGGTCGCAGCTGGCGGTGCTCCTCGGGCTCCACGCGTGGAGCCCCGCCCCCGGGCCGGAGCCGTCGATCTGGATCGCCACGGCGGCGCTCGTGCTCGTCCTCACCGTGGTCGAGTCCTCATACGCGCTGGCGTATCATGACCCGCTGACCGGCCTGCCGGGCCGGCGCGCGCTGGGTGAGGCGCTGGGCAACGTGGGGGGAGGCGACCGCTACACCGTGGCCATGGTGGACGTGGATCACTTCAAGCGGTGCAACGACCGCTGGGGCCACGACGTGGGCGATCACGTGCTGCGGATGGTCGCGTCGCGGCTCGCCCACGTCACGGGCGGCGGGCGGGCGTTCCGGTATGGCGGCGAGGAGTTCGCCGTGTTGTTCTCCGGTCTGTCGGCGGCGGATGCGCGGCCGCACGCCGAGGAGCTGCGTCGCACGGTCGAGTCGTCGCCGTTCGCGGTCCGGCACCGGCCGCGGCCGCGCCAGCGGCCCGCCGCCGGCAAGGTCCGCCGCACCAAAGTCGAGCCGATTTCCGTCACGATCAGCGTGGGCCTCGCCGAGGGCGACGGCCGCGCGAAACCCGAAGCGGTGATCGCGGCCGCCGACCAGGCGCTGTATCGCGCGAAAGAAAGCGGCCGGAACCGCGTCGAGGGCTAGTTGACGTGGGTCGGGTCGGCCAGCTTGAGCGTCAGGAGCTGCCGGCCGGTCTCCGCGAACCCGGCCCGCCGGTACACCACCTGCGCCGGGCCGTTGTCGTGCGCCACCTCGACATGGAGCGCGCGGACCCCAAGGGACACAGCCGCGGTCCGCAGCGCGTCGACCGCGGCGGTGCCGAGGCCACGGCCGCGGAACGGCGCCCGGATGAACAGGTCATCCAGGAATCCGTCGCGCCCGCCGTACTCCATGCTGTAGCCGAGCGTCAGCACGATGTAGCCCGCGGGCTCGCCGTCCGCCTCGATCACCCACACGCGTCCGTGCGCGGGGTCCCCGAGGAGATCGGCGAACGCGGTGGCGGCGCGCCCCGGCTCCGCCGTGTAGCCGGCCTCCGCGTAGAACTCGGCCATGAGGCGGATCAACAGCGGCACATCGCCGGGGGCGGCGGGCCTGACGCGCGGATGCATGACGCTCGCGGGGATAAGGAAGGAGAACGGCCGCTCAACGGCAAACCACTACAGGCCCGGCAGGAATCGAACCTGCAACCCCCGGTTTTGGAGACCGGTGCTCTACCAATTGAGCTACGGACCTACGAAACCCAGGGGTGGCTAACGGGAATCGAACCCGCAACCTCTGGAGCCACAGTCCAGCGCTCTAACCGATTGAGCTATAGCCACCACGCCCCCGAGCGCCAAACCGCTTCGGGCGTGAAAGGTACATCGGCGCCGGCTGCCCCCTCAACCCCAGAAGGCCCCGGCCAGCCGCAAGGTCCGGTCATCCGCGGGCGGCCGTGGGGCGCCCTGGATCCCCGCCTCCACGACCCCGCGTACCGCGTTCACGAGCAGCAGCGGCAGGCCCGCCACCTGCCCGCGCGACAGCCGCTCCTCGCGCACGCCGATGCCTCGCGCACGCGCCACCGCGATCAGTCGCGCGCGGCCGACGCCCGGCAGGATCCCCAGCTCCAGGGGAGGCGTGCATAACGTCTCGTCCATCCAGACGAAGGCGCTCGTGATGCTCCCCTCCGCCAGCAGGCCTTCCCGCGTGAACAGCAGCACCTCGTCGGCCCGGTTCGGCACCACCCGCTCGCGCGCACTGTCGAACACCTCGCGGGCCGTGACCTTGTGGGGGTAGGGCTGGTGCGGCACGTCCGAGAGCACGACGCGCATCGGCCGCTCCGCCGGCAGCGGCCGGGTCTCGATCCGCTCGCCCCGCTCGTCGAGGGTCAAGCGCACCACCAGGTCCCCGTGACCGCCGTGTCGCCTGAGGCGTTCCTCCACTCCCGCCACGGGCGGCGCCATCCCCAACGCCGCCAGGGATGTGGCGAAACGCGCCACGTGCTCGCGCAGGAACGGAATTTGCCCTTTTCGGACGCGCAGGGTCTCGAACAGGCCGGCCACGGGCGCAGCTTAGCCCCGGAACCGGCGCAACCTCAAGGGTTTGCGCGCGCACGTGAGACGGGTCACGCTCGCGCAGCGCCCGTCTTTGCGCTGTGGCGCGAAGGGGAAACGGACTACGGAATGAACGTGTTCGACGCTGCGCACTACCAGTTCAGCTGGTTCGCCGTGCCGGTCTTCGCGACCGCCGTGGCGATCGTCGCCGGCTGCCTGCTGGTGCTGTGGCGCGAGCGCGGCTCGGAAGTCAGCCGGCTGTATGCCTACATCGCGGCGACGCTGGCGTGGTACATGTTCACGTTCGGCTTCGTGTACAGCGCGGTGGATGCCGAGGCGGCGCTGTGGTGGGCCCGGGCGGCCTACTTCGGCGTGCCGTTGATTCCGGCCGCGATCTTCCACTTCTCGAGCCGGGTACTGCACATCTACGACCAGACGAAGCCCGTGGTGTGGGCCGGCTGGTTCCTGGGACTCGTGTTCGTCGTGATCAACACCCAGACCGACTGGGTGCTCACCCACATCGAGCGGTTCTGGTTCGGGTGGTATCCGCGCTACGGCTGGCCGAGCGCGCTGTTCCTGCTGTACCTGGTGGGGTTCACGGTGGCGGGCCAGCTGGCGTACTGGCGCGAGCTGAACCGGACGGTGCCGGGCACGACGCACTGGCATCGGCTGCGGGTGATGGTGCTCGCCTTCAGCCTCGGCTACGTGGTGATGGTGGATTTCGCGCCGAAGTTCGGGCTGCCGGTCTACCCGTTCGGGTGGCTGGCGCTGTGGTTCTTCGTGTCGTGCACCGGCTACCTGGTCTGGCGCTACCGTCTGGCGGATCTCACCGCCGCAATCGCGGCGCCGCAGGTGTTCGAGACGATGACCGAGGCGCTGCTGGTGCTCGACCGGGACGGGACGATCCGGCTCACCAACCAGGCGGCCGAGGCCGTGTTCGGCCGCGGCGCGCGGCTGCTCGGCCGCCAGGCGAGCGAAGCGCTCGAAGGCTCGCTCGACGGCGAAGGGCTCGCCACGCTGCTGCGCACCGGCGCGCTCGAGCGCGACGAGATCAGCGTGTCGGTGCCCGGGGGTCCGGACCGCGTGTTCGGCCTGTCGAGCACCGTGATGCGGGACCGGCACCAGAAGCCCGAGGCGATCGTGCTCGTCGCACGCGACATCACCGAGCGCAAGCGGGTCGAGGAGCGGCTGGCGTGGGACGCGTTCCACGATTCGCTGACCAACCTGCCCAACCGGGCGTTGTTCCTCGAGCGGCTCGGCGTCGCCGTGGCGCGGCACCGGAGCGGCCGCGAACAGTACGAGTTCGGCGCGCTGTTCCTCGACCTGGACCGGTTCAAGGTGGTGAACGACTCGCTCGGGCACGCGGTGGGCGACGAGCTGCTCAAGCTCGTGGCGAAGCGCATCGAGGTCTGCCTGCGCGACAACGACACCGCCGCGCGGCTCTCGGGCGACGAGTTCGCCATCCTGCTCGACGACATCAAGCACGTGCGCGACGCGACCCGCGTCGCCGAGCGGCTCCAGGCCGAGCTGGCGGCGCCGTTCGAGATCAACGCGCGGCAGCTGTACGTCTCGGCCAGCATCGGGATCGCGCTGTCGCGCTCCGAGTACGAGCGCGCCGTGGACGTGCTGCGCGACGCCGACCTGGCCATGTACCGCGCCAAGCAGGCCGGCAAGGCGCGCTACGAGATCTTCGACGCCGCCATGCACGCCTCGGTGCTCGCCGACCTGCAGATCGAGACCGACCTCCGCGTCGCCCTCGAGCGCGACGAGCTGGAGGTCTTCTACCAGCCGATCGTATCGGTGACGAGCCGGCGCATCACCGGGTTCGAAGCGCTGGTGCGGTGGCGACATCCCGACCACGGCATCATCAATCCCCAGAACTTCGTCCCGCTCGCCGAGGAGACCGGCCTCATCGTGCCCATCGGGCGGCGGGTGCTGAAGGCGGCGTGCCGCCAGCTCAAGCAGTGGCAGGCGGCCTTCCCGGGCCTCGGCGTCTCGATGAGCGTCAATCTCTCGGCGCGGCAGTTCGTGCAGCCGGACCTCGTCGAGGAGGTGGCGCGGGTGCTGGGCGAGACGGGCCTCGACCCCAAGTGGCTCCACCTCGAGGTCACCGAAAGCGTCCTGATCGAAAACGTCCAGCTGGCGACCCGGACCTTCGGGCGCCTGCGCGCGCTCGGCCTGCATCTCTCGATGGACGACTTCGGCACCGGCTACTCGTCGCTCAGCAACCTGCACCGGTTCCAACTGGACGTCCTGAAGATCGACCGCTCGTTCGTGGCCGAGCTGGAGGCCGGCGGCAGCTGGGAGGTGGTGCGGACCATCGTGAGCCTCGGCCGGAACCTCGGCATGACCGTGATCGCCGAGGGCGTCGAAACGGCCTCGCAGCTGGGCCAGCTGACCTCAATGGCCTGTGACCAGGTGCAGGGCTTCCTGTTCTCCAAGGCCGTGGACGCCGCGGCGGCCACCGCGCTGATCGCCTCCGGCCCGATCGTCGCGCCCCCCCCACCGCCTCCCGGCGACTAGGCGCAAACGAAGCGGCCGGCCCGCCTCGCGGCGGACCGGCCGTTCGTTGTTTCAGCGGGCGACCGCGTCGCCCGGGTGCTTCAGGCCGCGCCGAGCTTGACGACGTTCTCCGCCGCCGGGCCCTTCTGGCCCTGCACGATGTCGAACTCCACGCGCTCGCCCTCGACCAGGCTCTTGAACCCTTCGGCCTTGATCGCGGTGTGATGCACGAAGCAGTCCTTGGCGCCGTTCTCGGGCGTGATGAACCCGAAGCCCTTCGCGTCGTTGAACCACTTCACCTTGCCGGTGGTACGCATAACCGACCTGCTCCTTCCAAATGATGTAATCGGAGATCGGTCGCATCCGCGCCCGCCGACTACGTGTTCGTGATCTGCCCTCACGATGGGCTTGCTGCGGCCGTCACGGCAACCCGCCGTGGTCGACTGCGACCCCCTTCTCCTGCATAGCCGAAAGGGCCGGCGCGGACGCCAACCCTCTCTGGTGATCGCGGCTGAAGTGTAACCCCGGAGGGCCCCGTAGCCAAGGGTGCGGGGCGGCGCCCGGCGGCGTATCGTCAGGCCGACCGGGAGGCCACCGTACCGTGACCCTGACCCTCGTGATGCAGGCGCCCGATCCCGACTCGCCGCTGGCCGGCGAGCTCGTCCTGATCCTCATGGCCGCGGCGGCGCTCGCGTTCCCGGTCTCCATCGCCCTCCTGGGCATGTACCGGCGACGGGTGGTGCGGGGCATGCGCACCCGGGCGCTTCCCGGATCCGCGGAGCCGGCGACCGCCAGCGGTGCGACTGTACCGCAACGCGCGCCGCCGACTCCCATCCAGTTGCTCCAACTCGACTCCGCCTCGGTGGTCGCTGGCGGGCCGGCGGGGCTGGTGTTTTCTCGTACAGCAGGCGCACCGTGGCGAGCCGCCATGGTGTACGGTCTCGCGGGATCGTGCTTCGCCGGGGTCATGGCCTCCGCCTACGTCGAGGCGGCGGACGCCGGATTCCGCCTGATGGCCTGGTTGCACACCGCGTGGACGTTCGCGTGGCCCGTCGTTCTCACGGTCATCTTCGTGGCCGGCCCCGGCTCCCGGCTCCGGACCGCATCGGCCTACTTCGCCGGCTTGCTCTTCCTTGATGCCGTGGCGCTCGCGAGAAGCCCCAACGTCGCGGCGGGAGACGTCGTTGCCCAGTGGCTGGCGCTCAACGGCCCGCCCTCGCTGCTGCTGGCGGCGGTCCTTGCGCGCCCGATCCGCGCGGTGGGGCCGCTCGTGCTGACCTTCCTCGCCGTCGCGTTGACGGGCGCGGCGTGCGCGATCGCGCTCACCGCCGGCCAGTCCGACGTGCAGCGCGTCATCGCCGAGGTCGGAGCGGCCCTCCACCTGAATGCGCCCGTGGTCTTCGTCGGGATCATCGCCGCGGGGTTCGCGGCGCTCGCGCCCCTGGGGTGGCTGGCTGCCCGCTGGCTGGCGCACCGCTACGCGCGCAAGCGAGTCAGCGATCAGTCCGTGACGGTGGACGCCGTGTGGCTGCTGTTCGGCCTGATCCAGTCCATCGTGCTGGTGGCCCAGGGCCGGCCGGCGCGGATCGGCTGGGGCCTCCTCGCATTCGTGGTCTACAAGGTCGTGGTCACCATCGGCTTCGCCGCGCCGAGTCAGCGCGACGCCGCGGGCGCGCCGCGACTGCTGCTGCTCCGCGCGTTCTCGCCCGGCCCCCTGAGCGAGCGGCTGTTCGACGCCGTGACGTTGCACTGGCGGTACGCGGGCAGCGTGCAGCTGATCGCCGGACCCGATCTCGCGACCACCACCATCGAGCCGCACGAGTTCCTCGACTTCCTGCGCGGCCGGCTGGCGCGGCGCTTCATCGACGGGCCCGAGACCATGGACCGCCGGTTCGCGGAGGTGGACCTCGCGCCGGACCACGACGGCCGGTTCCGGGTGAATGAGTTCTTCTGCTACGACGATACGTGGCGGGCGGTGCTGCGCCGGCTCGCGACGACATCCGATGTCGCGGTCATGGATCTCCGGGGGTTCTCACGACAGCACGCAGGCCTGGCCTTCGAGATCCAGGCGCTGATCCACACCGTCGAGCTGGCGCGCATCCTGATCCTGGTGGACGCGAGCACCGACCAGGCACATCTGGCCGAGATCGCGGAGGACGCGTGGCGCACGCTGCCGGCGGACTCGCCGAACCGGGCCTCGGCGTCGCCGGCGCTGCGCCTCTTTCCCGCGGCCGGTGCCCACCGGGCACCGTTGCCGCTGCTCCGCGCTCTGGCCGCCGCCGCGCGGCCCGCCACGGCTGCCGCGTAGGTGCTGGCGCCCGCGAGCACCGCGCCTCATGTTATCGGGCCGTCGGAGCTGACTCCACGTCGCGCGACCCGAGCCGGGGGGGGCCTGTGCACTGCCGTAACTGCGGGAAAGAGGTGAACCAGCAGGCGATCGCGTGTCCGAGCTGCGGCGTGCCGCCGATGAAGGGCAACAAGTTCTGCCAGAGCTGCGGCGCACCGACCGAGCCGGCGCAGGTCATGTGCGTCAAGTGCGGCGTCGGCCTGGGGCGCGCGGCCGGCGGGGGCGGGGGCGGCGCGAAGAGCAAGGTCGCCGCCGGGCTGCTCGGCATCTTCCTCGGCGCCTTCGGCGTCCACAAGTTCTACCTCGGCTACACCAAGCCCGCCGTGATCATGCTGGTGGTCTCGCTGGTCGGCCTCGTGGTCACGTTCGGCATCGCGACCTGGATCGTGGCGCTGGTCGGGTTCGTCGAGGGGATCATCTACATCGTGAAGTCCGACGAGGAGTTCGAGGCTACGTACGTGCGGGCGGAAAAGGCCTGGTTCTAGCCGACGCGCCCCCCTTCAGGATCTCGCGCGCCGCGAGGCGGCCCGCGCCGCCCGCGATGGCGCCGCCCGGATGCGTCCCCGCGCCACACAGCCACAGCCCGCGGATCGGTGTCCGGTAGCGCCCCCAGCCCGCGACCGGCCGCATGAACAGGATCTGGTCGAGCGTCAGCTCGCCGTGGTAGGCGTTCCCCTCGGTCAACCCCTGGCGCTCCTCGAGCTCCCTCGGCGTCAGCACCTCGCACCGCGTGACCGACGGCCCGAGGGCCGGGGCATGCAGGGCGAGCCGCTCGATCACCGCGTTGCCCAGCGCGCGGCGCCGTCCGTCGTCCCACCCGCCGTCGGCCAGCGCGTACGGCGCGTACTGCACGTGCACGTCCACGCGGTGGTCCTCCGCGCGCGCCTCGAGATACGGGCTGGCCGAGACTCGGCCGTACTTGGCGTCGTCGTAGGCGCGCTCGAGGTACTCGAGCGACGGCGCCACGGCGAGCGTCGCGAAACCGGGATCGCGGTCCACGGCGAGCGTGACGCGCGCCGCCACGCCGCGACACTTGATGTTGCGCACCGCGTGGGCGAACTCCGGATCGAGCCAGCCGGGCTCGACCAGGCCCAGCAGCGTGGCCCGCGGGTCGGCGCCCGACACGACGAGCGGCGCGGACAGCTCGTCGCCGTTCGCGAGCACGACGCCGCCGGCCCGGCCGTCCTGCACGGTGATCCGGAGGACCGCCGCGCCGCGCCGCACCTCGACGGCCGCCAGCCCCGCCAGCACCTGGCGCAGGTTCGAGCGCGGCGGGCGGAACACGCCCGACAGGCTGCCCACGTGGTGGTGCAGCAGGACGAACGCCGTGCCGCCGGAGCGCGGCCCTTGGCGCAGGTGCAGTACCGCGCCCGCGCCGAGCGCGCCCTTGAGCGCGTCGCTCACGAACCACTCGTCGAGCAGCTCGGCGGCCGACATCGGCGGAACCCGGAGCAGATCCACGACGGCCTGCTTGCCCATCCGCCGGGCCCGCGCGCCCAGCAGCGCGAGCCGGAACAGCTCGCCCAGGTTGCGGCTTTCGATGTCCGGCGGGGGCGCGCCGTACAGCGCTTCGAGGAAGCCGGCCAGCCGGTGCATCCGCTCGCAGAACGCCGGCCACCTGGCGGCGTCCTTCGGGCTCACCCGGCGAATCGCCTCGACCGACCTCGCGAGGTCCTGCGACAACTCCAACCGACCGCCGTCCGCCAACGCGACGGCAATCCAGGGATCGGGCCGCCGCACGGCGAGCCCGGGCAACGCGAGCTCCGTGGCGAGCCGCGGCGGCACCCAGCCCGTGTCGAGCGCTCCGTCGTCGCCGGCCTGGCGCTCGAGCACCACGACCTTCCGGCCGGCCTTCGCCAGCAGGTGCGCGGCCACCAGCCCGTTGGCCCCGGCGCCGATCACGATCGCGTCGTACTTCACGCGCCGTCCTCGAGCACCGCGAGCGCCGCGAGCCGTCCCGAGGCGCCCATGATGCCGCCGCCGGGGTGCGTGCCCGAGCCGCACTGGTAGTAGCCCCTGACCGGCGTCCGGAACCTGGCCCAGCCCGGCGCCGGCCGCAGGAAGAACAGCTGGTGCAGGGCCAGCTCGCCGGCGAAGATGTTGCCTTCGGTGAGCCCGGTGATGCGCTCGATGTCCACCGGCGTGAGCACCTGCCGGTGCAGGATGCAGGAGCGGATGTTGGGCGCGAACTGCTCCAGCGCGCCGATCACCGCGTCGCCGAACGCCTCGCGCTGCCGGTCGTTCCAGCCGCCCTCGAGGTGGTAGGGCGCGTACTGGACGAAGATGGACATCACGTGCTTGCCGGGCGGGGCCATCCCGGGATCGATCATCGAGGGGATCACGATGTCCATGTAGGGGCGGCGCGAGAACCGGCCGTACTTGGCGTCGTCGTAGGCGCGCTCGACGTACTCGAGGCTCGGGCTGATGGACATCGCCCCGCGCAGGTGCGGCCCGTGGCCGGGCATGCACGTGAAGCTCGGCAGCGCACCGAGGGCGAGGTTCACCTTGCCCGAGGAGCCACGGAACTTGAACCGCGCGATGTCGTCCACGAAATCGCCCGGCAGCTGCTTCGGGTCGAGCAGCTGGAGGAAGGTGCGCCGGGGGTCGAGCCCCGAGACGACGACCCGGGCACGGATCTCTTCGCCGCTCTCCAGCGCGACCCCCGTGGCGCGGCCGTTCTGGACCAGCACCCGCGTCACCGGTGCGTCGGTCCGGATCTCGGCCCCGAACGCGCGCGCGGCGCTCGCGATGGACTCGCTGACCGAGCCGGTGCCGCCCTTGGCGAACCCCCAGGCCCGGAACACGCCGTCGATCTCGCCCATGTAGTGGTGCAACAGCACGTACGCGGTGCCGGGGGAGCGCGGCCCCAGGAACGTGCCGATGATGCCGCTCGCCGACTTGGTGGCCTTGAGCACGTCGGTCTCGAACCACTCGTCGAGGAAGTCGGCGGAGCTCATCGTCATCAGCTTGAACAGGGCGTGGAACTTCTCGGCGCCGAGGCCCCGGAAATGCCTGCCGAGCCGCAGCAGGCCCATGAGGTCGCCGGGTGAAAGCGAGGTCGGGTCCGGCGGCACCATGCCGAGGATCGGCTTCACCGCGTGCGCCATGTGGTGCATGAGGCGGCCGTACACGTCGTACGCCTCGGCGTCGCGCGGCGAGTGGCGCACCAGCTCGCGGCGCGACGCGTCGTGATCCGCCCACGACGCCAGGTAGTCGCCGTTCGGCATCGGCGTCAGCGTGCTCTCGAGCGGCAGGATGTGCAGGCCGTGGCGCGGCAGGTGGAGGTCGCGGATGATTTCGGGCCGCAGCAGGCTCACCACGTACGAGAACATCGAGAACTTGAAACCCGGGAACACTTCCTCGGTGACCGCGGCGCCGCCGACCCGGGGCCGCCGCTCCAGCACCAGCACGCGCCGGCCGGCCCGCGCGAGGTACGCGGCGTGGACGAGCCCGTTGTGCCCGCCGCCGATGACGATCGCGTCGTAGCTCCTGGACGCGGTGGCCATCAGGCACGCTTCCGTTCGGGGTTGTAGAACGGCGTCGCCACCACGCGCGCGCCCGCGAGCTTGCGGTGGTGCTCCACCGTCACTTCCATGGCGAGCGGCGTGCCGGGCCGCGCGTGCTCCGCGCGCACGTGCGCCAGCGCCACGTACTGCTTCAGCAGCGGCGACCAGCAGCCGCTGGTCGCGTACCCGACCTGCGCGCCGGCGGCGTACACCGGCACGCTGACCCGCCAGGCGGTCGTCGGCAGCCGCGGCGGCAGGCCGACCTCGGCGTACAGGCGCTCCAGCGACTCCCAGTCCACGTCGAGGCCCACCAGGCGCCACGACGGACCGCGCGCCGACTCGGCGGCCAGCGCGGCGCGGCCGACGAACCGTTCCTTGTCGAGGCCGACCGTCCAGCCGAGGTTGAGCTCGAACGGCGAGGACGTCTGGCCCTCGATGAGCGCACGATGGGCCGAGATGTAGTCCACGTCCAGCAGGATCAGGCCGGCCTCGACCCGCGCGACGTCGAGCGCGAGGATGCCCGTCGGCGTGATGCCGTAGGGCGTGCCGGCGTCGATCAGCGCGTCCCACAGGGGCAGCGCGCGGGCTGCGTCCACCCAGATCTCGTAGCCGAGGTCGCCGGTGTACCCGGTGCGCGACACCGTGACGGGCAGGCCGCGCAAGGTGCACGCCATGACGCGGAAGTACTTCAGCCCCGAGAGATCGGTGTCCGACAGCTGCTGCAGGATGACGCGCGCGTTCGGTCCCTGCAGCGCGAGCGCCGCCGTGGACGCCGACACGTCCTCGACCGCCACCTCGAGCCCCGGCGCGTTGAGGTGCAGCCACCGCAGGTTGGGTTCGGCGGATGTCAGGCGGAACGTCGCGTCCTCCAGCCGCGACACCGTGCCGTCGTCGATCACCTTGCCCGCCGCGTCGCACCATGGCGTGTACAGCACCTGGCCCACCGCCGCCTTCGCGACGTTCCGCGTGACGATGCGGTCGAGCAGGCGGGCGGCGTCCTTCCCGGTGATCCGGTACTTGTAGAGCGGTGAGACGTCGAGCAGCGCGGCGGAGCTGCGGATGGCGTGGTACTCGTGGTCGTGCACCAGGTCGTAGCTGCTCGCCACGATGTGTCCCGCCCAGCGGCGCCAGGCGTGGCTGGCGCAGAGCGGCGCGGTGCGGGGATGGAAGGGCGTCTCCCTCAGCATCCGATCAGACCCCCGACGCCGCCGGCCGCTGTCCGCCGACCGCTGACCGCAGACCGCTGGCTGCCGGCTGATGACCGAGCGCCACCGAGACCCGCGCCGCGGCGCCGCGCACGTGCGCGCCGAGGGTGTCGATGCGGGCCGCCGTGAAGCGCTGGCGGGGACCGCCCACGCTGATCGCGGCCACCGGCCGGCCGTCGCCGCCCACGACCACCGCGCCGACCGCGGCGTAGCCGGGCTCCAACTCCTCGAGCGCGGTGGCGAATCCGCGCCGGGCGACGCGCGCGAGCTCGCGCTCCAGACCTGCGGCCGACACGATGGTCCGCGGGGTGCAGCGCACCGGCCGCCGAGACAGGAGGCGCCGGCGCTCGGGGGCGCTCAGCGCCGCGAGCACGGCCTTCCCGGTGGACGTGGCGTGGACCGGCCAGCGCGTGCCCAGCGACGCGGCGGCGCCGACCAGCGCCCGGCCCAGCACTTCGTCGAGGATCAGCATCTCCGCACCCGCCAGCACTTCCAGCGTGGCTGTCTCGCATGTGTCGGCGCTCAGCCGCTCCAACTCGGCGCGGCTGACGGCGCGCAGGTCGTTGGCGCGCGCCGCCCGCGCGCCGATCGCGATCGCCTCCGGGCCGAGCCGGTAGCGCTCTCCCGCGGCGTCCCGTGCCACCATGCCCTCACGCTCGAGCGCCGCGAGCAGGCGGTGCGCGGTCGCCTTGTGCAGGCGCGCGGTGCGGGCCAGATCGGTGAGCCGCCACGCAGGGCGCGCGTCGCTGAACGCCTTGAGCAGCCTCACCGCGCGCGCCACCGCCTGCGTACCCGGGTAGTTGCGGACCGCGAGCATTCGTGAAACATTATCTCAGATTGTGAAACGCACAATACGCCCCAGCCCTCCGAACCCGGGACTCGCGATGACCGTGCCGTTCGACATGCGGATGATCCAGCGCGGCGCGCGGCTGCGCCGCTCACCGTTCTTCGCCGCCACCCAGCGCGCCGGCGCGAGAAGCTACACGGTCTACAACCACATGCTGTTCCCCATCGCGTTCGACGACCTCGAGGCCGAGTACTGGCACCTGATCAACCACGTCACCCTGTGGGACGTGTCGGTCGAGCGGCAAGTGGAGATCACCGGACCCGACGCGTTCGCCTTCACGAACCTGCTCACCCCGCGCGACCTCGGGCGTTGCGCGGTCGGCCAGGGGAAGTACGTGGTCATCACCGCGGAAGACGGTGGTATCGTCAACGACCCGGTGCTGCTCCGCCTCGGGGAGAACCACTTCTGGCTGGCGCTCGCCGATAGCGACGTGTTGTTGTGGGCCAGGGGCGCCGCGCTCCGCTCCGGCCTGAGGGTCACGATCACGGAGCCCGACGTGTCCCCGCTCCAGATCCAGGGACCCAAGGCGAAGCACGTGGTCCACGCGCTGTTCGGGGACCCGGTGCTGAAGCTCTCCTACTACTGGTTCCTGGAGACGAGGCTGGACGGCATTCCCGTCGTCGTGACGCGGACCGGATGGACCGGCGAGGTGGGCTATGAGGTCTACCTGCGTGACGGCACCAGGGGCGACGCCTTGTGGGACCGCATCATGGAGGTCGGGAAGCCCCACAACATCCGACCCACCGGACCCTCCGACATCCGCCGGGTGGAGGCGGGGATCCTGAACTGGGGCGCCGATATGACCCTCGACAACAACCCGTACGAGGTGGGCCTCGAGCGCCTGGTGGACGAGCACAAGACGGCCGACTACATCGGCAAGGCCGCGCTGCAACGCGTCAAGTCCGCGGGCGTCGCCCGCAAGCTCGTCGGCGTGGAGATCGCCGGCGACCGGATCGAATTCAACACGACCCGGTGGCCGGTCCTGTCGGGCGGCCGCCCGGTCGGGCACATCACCTCGGCGATCCATTCGCCGCGACTCAAGAAGAACATCGGCTACGCGCTGGTGCCCATCGCACACAGCACGGTCGGCACCCGTCTCGGCGTGGCCATTCCCGGCGCGGACGAGCGCAGCGCCACCGTCGTTCCCAAGCCGTTCGTCGATCCCGACAAGGCGATCCCGAAGACGTAACGGCCGCCGGACTCAGGACGGGGGGGCCGCGTCCGGGAGACCGAACGCCTCCCGCAGCGCGGCGGCCTTCCGCAGCGACTCCTTCCATTCGCGTCCGGGGTCGCTATCGGCCACGATGCCGGCCCCGGCCTGGATCACCGCTTCCCCGCCGCGCACCACCGCACCGCGGATCAGGATGTTCCACTGCCCCGCCCCGCGTTCCCACCACCCCAGGGCGCCGGTGTACATGCCGCGCGCGACCGGCTCCAGTTCGGCGATGATCTCCATCGCGCGGATCTTCGGGCAGCCGGTGATGGTGCCGCCGGGAAACAGCGCCGCGAATACGTCGAGCGGGCGCACCGCGCGCCGGGGAGTCGCCACGAGCTCGCTCACCAGGTGCATCACGTGGCGGTACTCCTCGACCGCGCGGAACGCCGTGACCCGAACGGTGCCGAACTCGGCGATCCGGCCGAGGTCGTTGCGGGCGAGGTCCACCAGCATGACGTGCTCGGCGGCCTCCTTGGCGTCGGCCACCAGCTCGCGGCGCATCGCCGCGTCGGTCGCGCGGTCGCCGGTCTTCTTGCGCGTGCCCGCGATCGGCTTCGCGCGGGCGCGGCCGCCGCGCACTTCGACCAGCAGCTCCGGCGAGCCGGAAACGAGCTGCCAGTCCCCGAAATCGGCGTAGCCCATCCACGGTGACGGGTTGAGGGTGCGCAGCCGGCGGTACACCGCCAGCGCGGGCTCCGCCGTGCGGACCCGCTCGGCCACGCTGAGGCTCACCTGGTAGATGTCGCCGGCGCGGATGTACTCCAGCGCCGCGCAGACGGCGGCCTCGAAGCCCTCCTGGGTGAAGGAGCGCCCCAGAGAGACAGGAGGGGAAGGAGGGGAAGGAGGGGAAGGACGCGAAGAACGGGAAGGAGGGGCGGCCGCGCGCCATTGTGCGCGAGCTTCGCGGGTGCTCGCCACCACGGAGCCGTCCGGGTTCACGATGAGGCGGTGGGCCGGACGGAACAGGTCCAGGACCGGCTGGGTGACCGGCGGCGCACGCCGGCGGGCCTTGGGAGGCAGTCCGAGATCGTACGCGATGGCGCCGAACCAGCCGTCGGCCGGGGCGAACCGCTCCAGGCCGACCGGCGCGGCCGCGGACCACGGGACCCGGTGATGCTCGTGGCAGCCCCAGGCCAGCAGGCTGGGCCCGCGGCCCGCGCCGTCTTCCAGCAGCAGCAGCGGCGGCTGGAGACGTTCCGCGACGTCGAGAAGTCGGCTATCGTTGTGTATGCTCACCCGCTGCCCCAAGCACGGTCGAGTTTACGACAACCAGACCGAGCGGTGCCCGCTGTGCATCCCGGGCGCCCCGGCGCCGGGCTCGTCGGAGGAGGACCGGAAGGCCCGGGTGCGGGGCACCATCACCAACGTGGTCGCCGTCATCGTCCTCGCGGCCGGCGCGTTCACCGGGTGGTGGGTGTTTATTCGCCAGCCGCCGCCCCCGCCGCCGCCCGCGCCGGTCGTCATCGACACCATGGCGTTGCTCGACGAGGGCGAGGCGTACGCCGACTCCACCGACCGCACGCCCATCCGCCAGGCCCGCGTCTACGCCGCGGCGCTCGAGCGCGTCTTCGCCGACCGCGGGGCGCTGCTCCGTTTCGCCGAGGGGCCGGCCGACACCGGTGTGACCGACCGTACCGCCAAGCTGCGCGCCCGCGCCTACGTGACGTTCCGCGACCGTTGGGAGGCCCGCCTGGCCGGCGCGAAGCCCGAGAACCAGAAGTTCTACCGCCCCGGCGTCCGCTGGTCCGAATCGCTCGAGCGGGTGAACAACTACCTCGGCGCCGCGCGCAGCGTGATGCGGCAGGCCGCGCCCGCGGACCAGGTCGTCGCGCGGCGCGAGCGCGAGACGGCGTTCGCCGCGGCGCGCGGCTATCTGAACAGCGCGCGCACGCTGCTCACCGAGATGCCGGGCGACGCGCCGACGTCGCGGCCGCGCCCGGCCGCTAGAAGGCGACCCGCGCGCCGCCGTTGATCACCCGGCCCTCGAGCGGCCCCCAGGCCGCGCTGGTCCAGCCGGTCGTGCCGAAGTAGAAGGGGTTGACCAGCGGGTGGTGACGCGTCACGCGCGCGTCCGTCAGGTTCTCGAGATTGAGGAACACGCGGGTCCGACCCACCTCGCGCTGGATCAGCGCGCCCACCACGACGTAATCGGGGCTCTCGGCCCGGTAGGCGTTGTCCTCCAGGGCCTGGCGCCCGGTGTAGTACACTTCGACGCCGACGCGCGTTGGGCCGCGCTCCCAGGCGCCCACCGCTCCGACGGCGTGACGCGGATTGAGCGCCACGGCTCGTCGCCCGGCAAGCGGCCCGTCGCGGCGTGACCTCAGCCAGGTGGAGGTGGCCGTGATGCGCAGCGGACCGCGGGCCCACCGCGCCACCACGTCCAGACCCAGCGCCGTCATCGGCTCGGCGGCATTCACCAGCTGCAGCGAGTCGGGCTGGGGCGAGCCGCCGAACCAGACCAGGGCCTCGACCGGACGCTCGATCCGCGTGCCGAAGATGGTCGCATTGAGCTCCCAGGGGCCGAACACGCCGCCGAGATCCCACGCGAGGGATTGGGCGTGCTCGGCGCGAAGCGGTGACTGCAGGACCAGCCGGCGCAGGCCGACTTCCTCCGTTTCCTCCGTGAACGGCGTGGGCGCGACGTAGCCGGTCCCGGCCGTGAGGCGCGCCGTCCAGCCGGGCGCGAACCGCAGGAGGCCCGAGGCGCGCGGGTTCAGCTGCCAGCCGTAGACGTTGTGGCGCTCCGCGCGCGCGCTGATGCTCAGGGCGAAGCGCTCGCCAGGCGTCCACTCGACGTGCGCGAAGGCGGCGGGCGCGGTGTGGGCGTAATCGAGCCGCGACACCGAATCGCTGTGGAAGTCCTCCCCCTGCGCGGCGAGGCCGGCCAGCCACGTGACGCGCGTGCCGGGGCGTGTCAGGGTCACCTCGCCGAACAGCGTCGCGTGACGATCCTCGTCGCGCTCGGCGCCGAACGTCTGCGCGTGGGTCTGCACCATGCCGGCTGCGCGGGCGGCCCAATGCAGGCCGGACACGGTGTGCCAGCGTGCCGCCATCCCGCCGTCTACGCGCCGGGTCTCGAGAGCTTCGCCGAAGGGGAGGCCGTCGGGGGCCGTATCGCCGGGCAGGGTGCCGCCCTCGCGGTTCTCGACCGTGAGGCCGAGGGTCGCGAACAAGGAACTCCCCGATCCGTTGTCGAGGAACAGGCGCGGCCGGATCACGCCGCGCGTGTAGCCGGCGACGTCGGTCCAGCCGTCGTCGTCGCGGTCTGCTCGGCCCTGCCGGTGCGCGCCGGCGAGCAGCGTCCAGCCCGATCGTGGCGTACCGCCCGACGCGAACAGGACGCCGTCCGCGCCGCCGAGCGTCGTGGCGTTGAGCAGTAGCTCGCGCTGACCGGCGGGCCGCCGCGACACGAAGTTGATCAGCCCTCCGAGCCCGCCGCCGCCGTACATGGCGGAGGCGGGGCCTTTGACGATCTCGACCTGCGCGAGGTCCATGGGCGGGATCTGCAGCAGGCCGAGGGAGCTGGTGGGCCCGTGCAGCGGCAGGCCGTCGGCGAGCATTTGCGTGTAGCGACCCGACAGGCCGTGCACGCGGACGGAAGCGGATCCCATGGACGGTGCCGTCGTGGTGACGCGCAGGCCGCCGGTTTCGTTGAGCAGCATCGCGACGTCGCCGGGCGTCATCGCGAGTTTCTCCTCGATCTCTTCGCGGCCCACCACTTCGACGCGGAGGGGCTGGTCCTCCACTCGACGCTCGATCCGGGTTGCCGTAACGGTGATGGCATCCATTGCGACGACGTCAGGCGGCTCAAACAAGCGCGCGAGGGGAGGCAGCACCGCCGTCACCGGAAAGTGGTCCGAGGGATACCTTCCGCCGACGTGGTCACGGACGATCGACGCCGTTCGAGCGCCCGCGCGCGGCTCGGCGAAGATGTAGTCGATCTTCGCGCCGGTCGAATCGCCACGGAACGCGTGAAACGTCCCTACGATGGAGTCACCGGGGTGCACGGCGCGGTACGTGTCGCGGAAGCCCGCGGCGCGCATTGCGACGACCGCCGGGTTGTCCTCTCCGGCATTGAAGTCACCGGTGACGACCACGGGGTCGTCGTCGCCGCGAGTCCGGATGCGCTCGAGCAACAGCGCCACGCTCCGCTCCCGGGACGGCTGCGACTCGTGGTCCAGGTGGACGTTGTAGATCCAGAACCGGCGATTCGTCGCCTTCTCGCGCAGGTGCGCCCAGGTGCAGATGCGCGTCACGTTGTTGCCCCACGAGCGCGAGCCCGGCACCTCGGGGGTGTCGGAGAACCAGAACGTGCCGCTGGTCACGATGTCGAACCGCTCGGTGCGGTAGAGAATCGCCGAGAACTCGCCGGCGAGCACCCCGTCGTCGCGCCCGACCCCGATGCCGCCGTAGCCGGGGAGCCGTGCCCGGATCTCGCCGAGCTGGAGGTACAGCCCCTCCTGGACGCCGATGACGTCCGACGCTTCACGCTGGAGCAGGGCGACCAGCTGGTCGCGGCGGCTGGGCCAGGCGTTGACTCCGTCGTTCGCGGCGCCGTAGCGGATGTTGAAGCTCATGATGCGTAGCTCGAGCGGCTCCTGGGCCCGGAGCGGCGCCACGACAGCGAGCGCGAGCGCGATTAGCTTTGGAACGGCCGGCCGCATACCACCAAGGAATCTGGAGCGGAATCCCGATGGCTCAAGCCCTCGTTTCTCCCGGCGAGCGGATCCGCACGCTGTGGCGGCGGCTGTCCGGGCTGCCCGGCGGCAAGTGGCTGTTCAGCCGCATGCTCGGGTACACGGCGCCGTACACGGGCACCATGCGCGCTTCGGTGGTGGCGCTCGAACCGGGGTACGCTAGGGTCCGCCTGCGCGACCGGCGGCGCGTGCGCAACCACCTCAACAGCATCCACGCCGTCGCGCTGGCCAACCTCGGCGAGCTGACCAGCGGTCTGGCCGTCAGCTCACTGCTGCCCGCGAGCGCCCGCGGCATTCCGGTACAGCTGACGGTCCGGTACATCAAGAAGGCGCGCGGCACGCTGATCGCGGACTGCCGTTGCACCCTCCCAGACGTCACGGTGGACGGCGAGCACGACGTCACCGCGAGCATCACCGACGACATCGGCGACGAGGTCGCGCGGGCGACGGCGACGTGGAGGCTGGGGCCCGTCCAGGTCGGGCTCAAGGCCTGGCGGTGAATCTCGACACGCCGCTCACCCGGCACGCCGGGATCGCCTACCCCATCATCTGCGGGGCGATGTACCCGTGCTCCAACCTCGAGCTGGTGGCCGCGGCGAGCGAGGCCGGCGGGATCGGCATCGTGCAGCCCGTGACGCTGTCGTACGTGTTCCGGACCGATCTGCGCGACGGGCTGAAGCGCATCCGGCAGGTCACCAGCAAGCCGGTCGGTCTGAACGCGCTGATCGAGAAGAGCTCGACCTACTACCTCGAGCGGATGCGCCGTTACGTGGACGTCGCGCTCGAAATGGGCGTGCGGTTCTTCATCACGTCGCTCGGCAACCCGCGTTGGGTGGTGGACGCGGCAGCTCAGGTCGGCGGCGTGGTGTACCACGACATCACCGAGCGGAAGTGGGCGCTCAAGGCGGTGGACGCCGGGGCGCACGGGCTGATCTGCGTGAACAGCCGGGCCGGCGGCCACGCCGGGGCGAAGACGCCGGAGCAGCTCGTGGCGGAGTGTGGCGACCTCGGCCTGCCGTTGATCTGCGCCGGCGGCGTCGGAGACGCGAGTGAGTTCGTCGCGGCCCTGAGGATGGGGTACGCCGGCGTACAGATGGGCACGCGGTTCATTGCGACCGAGGAGTGCTCGGCGCGCGATGACTACAAGCGGGCGATCGTGGACGCGGAGGAAGCCGACATCGTGCTCACCGAGCGGATCACCGGCGTGCCGCTGGCGGTGATCCGTACGCCGTTCGTCGAGCGGATCGGGACCGCGATCGGGCCGATCAGCCGCTGGCTGTTCCAGCAGCGGCGCACCAAGCACTGGATGCGCATGTTCTACGCGCTGCGCTCGCTGAGGAAGATGAAGCGGGACTCCGTGACGGGCGACGGCACGGGCGAGTACTGGCAGGCGGGCAAGAGCGTCGCGACGATCACCCGGATCGAGCCGGCCGGCGCGATTGTGCGGCGGCTGTCGGAGGCGGCTCTGGCCGCCCCGATGTGATCGCGGCGAAGACATCCCGCAGGATCGCGAGAGGATCGCGGATCACAGGCGACCGGACTCGCAGAACGAGGTCCTGGTCGCAGGACGCGCGTTCGAGTGCCGCGAGCAGGCGTCCGGAGGCCTGTGTCGGACGCCGGTGACCCTGCTCCCAGCGGCTGACCGAGGTCCAGCTCACGCCAAGGAGGTGCGCGAGGTGTTCCTGGGAGATGTCGAAGATCTCACGCAGCTCCTTTATGCGCTCGGCCAAGGGTCGATTGCGGCGCCGGATGTAGGCATCCCAGTCGATGGACCGCACGCGCATTCGCATCCTCGGCGCTGACGCAGGGACCCCTGCCCAACGGGTGGCCGGAGCCATAGCAGGTGCTAGGTCTGCCACCCGCAGTCGGCAAACACTGCGCATCCGAGTCACGCCCCGGTCAACCCACCGTCAAATCCGCCAGCCGGCACGCCCTGTGGTCACGCGCCCGCGAGCCCCAGCCGAGCGATCAGCACGGGGAACCTCGGATCCGGCCGCAGCTCCGCGAACACCGGCCGCACGTTCAGCCAAATGAGGTGACTCGCGCGCACCTCGGCGGCCCGGTCGAGCGCCTCGAACGCGGCATCGCGGTCGCCGAGGCCGAGATGGACCAGCGCGATGAGAACCGGCGAGACGTACCGGCCCGAGGCCCGTTCCATCAGCTCGCCGAGCAGCCCGGCCGCTTCGGCCCGGCGGCTGCCGCCCCCTCCCTCCCGGGCCACGCTGTGGGCGAGCGCGGCCAGCACCTCGGCGCTGTCGCCGGCCAGCTCGCGCGCGCGGCGGAACGCCGTGACCGCGTCGTCGTGGCGGCCCTGCTGCGCCCGCACTTCCCCGAGAAAATAGTGGGCCATGCCGAACCCGGGGTCGGTCTCGAGCGCGCGCGTAAACTCCGCGGTCGCGCGCTCCATGTCCCCCTCGAAGTGCGCGACGAGCCCGAGGCTGACGTCGATCGCGGGCGACAGCGGGTCGGTCTCGCGGGCCCGCGCCAGCTCCTCGCGCGCCTCGGCGAACCGCCCTTCGGGCGCCAGGCAGTTGATGGCGAACCAGTGCCGCGCCGTGGAGTAGCCCGGCTTGAGCGCGATCGCGCGCCGGAACAGCTCTTCCGCGCGCTCCCACTGCCAGCGGTACACGGCGGTGGCGCAGGCCAGGGCCGTGAACGCCTCCGCCAGTCCGGCGTCGCACGCCAGCGCCTGCTGCGCTGCGGCCTCGGCCTGGGGCATCGCCTCGCTCGGCGCGACGGTGCCGTAGATGCCGAGCGTCACGTGAGCGTCGGCGAGCGCGGCATGGGCCAGGGCGAAGCCGGGATCGATGGCCAGGGCCCGCTCGAGGTAGTCGGTGCTCTGGCGCAGGCCCTCGGGCGTACGCCGGTTCCAGGCGTGCCGGCCGCGGAGATAGAGCTCGTACGCCTCGGCGCTCGCACCCCGCCGCGGCGAGGAGGGGACGGGGGCCGCGCTCGACGGGCCCAGGAGCGTGATCTTCAACGCCTCGACCGTCGCACGGGTGACGTCGTCCTGCAACGTGAACATGTCGTCGAGCGCGCGATCGTAGCGTTCCGACCACAGCTGGTACCCATCGGCGACGTTCACGAGCTGCGCCGTGACGCGCAACCGGTTGCCCGACCGGCGCACGCTCCCCTCCAGAACCGTGCCGACGCCGAGTCGCTGCCCGACCACTCTGACGTCCTCGTTCCGGCCCTTGAAGACGAACGCCGAAGAGCGTGCCACAACCCTCAGCCCCTCGACCTTCCCCAGCGCGTGGATCAACTCCTCGCTGATGCCGTCGCTCAGGTACTCGTCCTCCGGGTCGCGGCTGGTGTTCACGAACGGCAACACCGCCAGGAACTGCGAACTGGCCGCGGGCCCCGGCGCGACGACCGACCCGGTGAGCGAGGCCTCCCCCCCCCCCCCGAGGGCCCTCCCGAATTGCATGGCGCCGCCAAACCGGCCGGCCGGCGTGGCCCCGAGCCCCTTCCCGCTGGCCTGCTCGCCGGCCCGGGGCCGAAGCCCAGCCTGTTGGGCGATACGGGGCCGCCGGCCGTCGAGCAGGCCCTCGGAAAGGGGCCCGCGGCCCCCCCGGCCGACCGGTTTGCCGGGGCCATGCAATTCGGGAAGGCCCTCGGGGGGGGGGGGGA
>Ga0187892_10000346_pt1 | contig 122334 bp, 93 predicted proteins | sample MA1701073metaG_FD_139345 | JGI IMG/M metagenome (GOLD analysis project Ga0187892, IMG submission 139345) | Bio-ooze microbial communities from a basaltic lava cave in the Kipuka Kanohina Cave System on the Island of Hawaii, USA - MA170107-3 metaG ... | reverse complement strand
TTGCCGCTTTCGCCTTTCAAAACGTCGATCCATCGATAACCCTCCTTCTGGAATTCCAAAAAGGAAGGCCTTGATACATCAAGACTTTCGATCAACTCAATACCACTTGGACAGTACAACTATTCTCGTTCTGAACCACAATGGACAGCACTTGTTGGCCGAGTGCCTGCCATCGGTGCTGCGCGCGGCGGCCGAGTCGCGTCACGACTGCCGCGTGGCGGTGGTGGACAACGCCTCGACCGACGGCTCGCTCGAACTGCTGCACGATCATTTCCCCAAGGTCCCCGTTTGGCAACGTCCAAACCGCGGTCTCTGCTCCTATAACGACGTGCTCGCCGAGATCGACGACCGCGTTGCCGTGCTCCTGAACAACGACATCAAGCTCCACAGGCAGTCGATCGACCCGTTGGTGGCCCCATGGTTGGGCCATGGTGCGGAGACACAGTCAAGATGCTTCCTCGCCGCCCCCCTTTGCTGGCGGTTCGACGGGTACAGCTACGACGGCCAAAGGACGGCCGTGCGCTGGCGCTTCGGTCTGGTTCAAGCAACGGCGCTCTTCACGGGGCACGAGCCGCTGATTCACACGCCCGGCTACACCGCATCGGCGGGCGCCGCCGTGGCGGTGGATCGCGAAAAATTCCTCCAACTCGGCGGGTTCGACGCGCGATACCTGCCCGGCCGGATCGAGGATCTCGATTTCGCCTTTCGCGGCTACCAAGCGGGTTATGTGGCACTCTACGTGCCTCAATCGGTCGCCTATCATCGGGGCGGCGCGTCCTTCGAGCGTGCGTATGGAAGGGCTGGTTGTGACTCGCTTGCGCTGCGCAATACGCTCCTTTTTCAATGGAAGAACCTACGACATCCGCTGCACCGCGCTCAAGCGGCCGCGGGCGCGGCGGTTCGCCTGGCCGCCGATGTCGTTCGCGCGCCCTGGATCCCTGCCCCGCGCCGTTGGGCGTTCATCCGCGCGTGGCACGAGGCTCGCACGCTCGCACGCCAATACGCTCCGTGTGTCGGAAATGTGAGGGGCGGCTGGCGCGCGGAACGAGAGTTCTTCCGTCGCTTTCATCCCCGCGCCATGTCGCTCGAAGAGGCGCAGCGCGACACGCGGTATCCTCTCTCGCGCTGGTATGTGCGTCCCGCCGCGGCTTGGCTCGCGGCGTCCCTCAGCCGGTCGCAAGTTCGCCCAGTCCATCTGACTCTGCTCGGGCTATTGTCGGCGAGCACTGCCGCCGGCGTCCTGTGGTGGCAGCCGGACGCGAGATTGCTGCCCGCATTGCTTGTGCTGTTAGCATGGCTTTTCGATCGGGCAGACGGCCAGCTCGCGCGCCGCCAACACACAGCGACTCGGTTCGGCGCCTGGCTCGACGCCAACGTCGACGAGCTGACTGACCTCGTATTGCACACCGCGTTGGCCGCCGCCGCAGCTTGCACGAGTGCCACCGTTTGGCCATGGACCTGGCTCTTGGCGTTTCTGTTTGGCAAGTACCTCTTCATGCATGGCCTGGCGACCGAACCGGCCGCGCCGGAACACGAAAGAGTCGAGGGAGCGAGTGTCGCCGTGCGTCGCAACAGGGGCGGCTGGCTGCGGCGCATCTATCACCTGCCGGCCAACGCCGACGTCCGGCTCCATATGGTGATCTTGGCGCTGGCGACGAATTGCCTGGTGATTGAATTGGCCGTGGTGGCAATCTACTACAACCTGCGGTGGATCGCACGCTACGGACTGGTCGCGCGTCGCCTGCGAGGGCTACCGGCATGAGCGCGCCGACGACGATCACCGTGGCCATCATCGCGCTCAATGAGGAAGCGCGCCTGGCAAAGCTGCTCCCGTGCCTCGGCTGGGCGGATGAGATACTCGTCGTCGACGGCGGCTCCCGCGACGCAACGGTCGAGGTGGCACGCTCGCGCGGTGCTCGGGTCGTGCAATGCCCCTTCGATGACTTCGCCCGTCAGCGCAACTTCGCGATCGAGCAATCCACGGGCGATTGGGTGCTCTCGCTGGACGCCGACGAATGCCCCACTTCGGCGCTGGCGCGCGAAATCGGCCGCGCCATTGCCCAAACTCGCCACGACGCCTTCCGTATCCGCATCCACAGCCGGATCTTTGGTCGACCGATGCGATTCTCGGGCACGCAAGACGACGCGCCCGTGCGACTGTTCCGCCGCGGCCACGCCCGATGGACCGGCCACGTTCACGAGGTGCTCCGTACAAAGGGACGCGTCGGCCGCTTGAGAAACCAGATGCGTCACGACACCCTGGCCGACCTTTCGACCTTCCTGGCGAAGATGGAAAGTTACTCGACACTGACGGCGCGCCAACGAATCGCCGCGGCGCATTCACCGCGCGCGACCGAAACGTGGAGCGCCCCACTAGTCGAGATCGCGCGACGGCTTGTTTGGAAGCACGGTTGGCTCGATGGACCAGAAGGATGGGCCTTCTGTCTCTTGAGCGGCCTATCGGCCTGGCGCACCGCCAGGAAACATCACTGCTTGACGAGGGGTGCATAGCCCTATGTCCGCGCCGCTCCTGCCCGTTCTTCCGCTGGTACTCGCCGACGTGCCGCTGGCGCTGCGCCGTGCGCTTGAACAAGAAGGGATTCCGTGGACAAATCACTGCCAACAGCCCCCAGCCGGCCGATTCTTGCTGTTCGACTCGAAGCGGCGCGCCTGCCCCATCGCCAGCACCGGCCAAACCACGATCGACGTCGACCGCTGCGGCCGCGGTAATTGGGGAGACCGGTTCGCGGCACTGGCCGACGAACGTTCGTCCCGACAGAAATGGACCATTGCCGGGCTGGATGTCAGCGAAGAGATCGCCACGGTCGACAAGCGCGCCGTCCGCCGGGCGCTCTTGGACGACCTGCGTCGCGCGATCGAGGCGATCGGCGGCGTTTGGATCCGCGTGGCGGCCTTTCCCGCTCCCTACCGCGCCGCCTTCAACTTCCGTATCGACCACGATGAGTTCGACGAGCACGACTTTTCGGCCACGCTTCGCGCCATCGAGGGTCGCGAGCACGCCACCACCCATTTCGTCTGCGCGGGCCTGCACGCCGGCTGTCGCGACGAGCTGCGGCAGCTTGTGGACCTGGACGTGGGATCACACGGGTATTGGCACCACACGTACCATAGCCGCCGTGAAAACCTCCTCAACATCCGCCGCGGCATCGAGGCGCTCCAATCCGTGGGGATCAAGCCGCGTGGTTTTGCGGCGCCCCACGGCCGCTTCAATCGGGGACTACTCTCCGCCTTGGCCGAGCTTGGCGTGACCCACAGCTCCGAGTTCGGTCTGGCGTACGACGATCTGCCGTACTTTCCAGCGTCGCGCGATGTATTGCAGATTCCCGTTCACCCGGTGTGCTTGGGCATTTTTTTAGAGGCCGCGCGTCGCGCGTCTCCCGATGACCCGCGCGCCGCGGCACAAGCCGCCGCGGCCGCGGCCGATTATCTCGAAGCGGTCGTCCGCGCAAAGTGCCTCGCGGGAGAGCCGGCCTTTCTGTACGGCCATCCGCGGGGACGATTGGGCCAGTATCCGGAAGTGCTTCGCCGCGTGCTGGACCGTGCCTGGACCGTCCCCGACGCTTGGAAGACCACGCTTAGCCAATTCGGCGACTGGTGGCGCCGGCGCGCGGAGGTTCGGCTTTGCATCACCGGCGACGCCCACGATTTTCGCGTGGCGGTGGTACACAAGCCTCGGTTGCCGATCGCGCTGGAGGTTTTTCGCGGCGAGCGCTCCGCCAGGCTGCCGCTCGATCGCGACGAATTGCGCGTTTCGACCGACACCCTGGTGTTCCAGCGGCGCAACGCTCCCATTCTGCCAAAGCCCCAGCCGTGTATTCCGTCGTGGCGAACCATCGTATTGCGCTCGATCGACTGGGAACGTGAGACGCCGACGCTTGAAATTCCGCTGCGCACCTGGCGCGGCTGGGTCAAGCGAACATTGCGGCACGTGCGTCGAAGCCCCTCTCCACCGCCGCGGAAGAGGGCCGGGTGAGCAGGCTTCCTCACCGGAGTTACATGCGCCATCGCCGGACTGCAAGATGACGAAAACACTTGTACGCCGTCCACGCGCAAAGCGGCATAAATGCCGATTCCGCCCGAACGACGTCGCGCAATTGCTGGCCTCGCCGCCCTGCCCATCAGCGCGAAAAACACGCGTCCTGCTGGCAGGACCGCTTACCGCCATGGCAAACCCGGGCGGTGGCGAGACGCAACTGCGTGAGCTGGCACGATCGTTGCGCGACGTGGGTGTCGAGGCACGCCTCTGGCGGCCGTGGGAAGATCGACTCGCGGAGGCCGACTGCCTGCATCTGTTCGGCAGCACGCCCCAGCACGCCACGATCGTTGCCGCGGCTCGCCGCCATCGACTTCCCGTCGTGCTCTCGCCGATCGCCTGGTTCGATCTGGCCAGTCGTTGGCACGAGCATGGCCCGCTGCCGCGCCGCGTCGCCGCTTGCGGCGCACTCGTGGCGCGTCGGCTCTGCTGCTCGATTCCCTCGTGGCGGCGACGCCTCTATCAAAGCGTCGACCTGCTGCTGCCTAATTCCGTGGCCGAAGCCGACCAGCTCAGGCGTTATTTCGGCATTTCATCCCATCGCATCAGGGTGGTGCCTAACGGGGCCGATCCTCGGTTCGCCGACGCCAGTCCCGAGCCCTTCGCACGCCGCGTCGCGCATCGCGATTTCGCCCTCTATGCCGGCCGGATTGAGCCGCGCAAAAACCAGCTTGGCTTTTTGCGCGCCATGCGCGGCTCGGGTGTCCCGATCGTCGTCCTCGGCGACGCCGTCGCCGGCCACGAAGACTACGCAGCCCAGTGCCGTCGCGAGGCCGACGAATGGGTCACGTTTGTCGGCGCCGTCGATCATGACGACCCGCTCTTGGCAAGTGCCTACGCCGCCTGCGCTTGCCTGGTTCTGGCCAGTTGGTACGAAACCCCGGGCCTGGTGGCGCTCGAAGCCGCCATGACGGGCGCGCCGCTTGTGCTGACCAGTCGAGGCAGCGCTCGCGAGTACTTTGGCGATCGCGCACGCTATGTTTCGCCAGCACGCTCCCAGGAGATCCGGCGCGCGGTGCTGGCATCCTGTCAGCTCGGCCGCAGCCCTGAGCTGGCACGACTCGTGCTGCGACACTTTACCTGGCAGGCTGCCGCCGAAGCCACGCGAGACGCCTATGCCGAGGTGCTATAGAACGGCATCCCCACGCGCCCGCGCGCGGCCGCGCGTCGTTCGGTCACGCGGCCGGTACCGGTACGTTCGCCGGCGTTGGCATGTGCTCTTGGCGATGGTGGACGCGCTGGGATGGCTGCTGGTTCGTTCGACTCGCTTGTTGCGAAGCAATTCAAAAACCCTGGTCACGCAAAGCAATTTTGATCCGCGCTCGATTCTATTCGTGCAATTGGACCATTTGGGCGACGCGGTCCTTTCGCTGCCGATGTTGGGTCGCCTGCGGCGGCGATACCCCCGCGCCGCGATCGAAGTGCTCGTCTCCCCATCGACACGCGAGCTTTTTGAGATTGCAGGGCAGGTTGACCGCGTCCATGTGTTCGAGTCGAACCGATTCACCGGCTCTGGTCTGTTGCGCTCGCTGATTGCGGCCGTCGCCTGGGGCTGGCGTCTCCGGTCCCGGCGATTCGACTTGGCGATCGACGTCCGCGGCGAGCTGCCGCATGCGCTCCTGATGTGGATCGCCGGAGCGCGGCGGCGCTTGGGTTGGTCTACCGGGGGCGGCGGATTCCTGCTCACCCACAGCGCTCTGTGGGTTCACGGTCGTTCGGAGGTCGACTCGCGGCAGGCGCTATTGGCGTGCCTGGGCATCGGCGCCGGCCAACGGCAATTCGATGGGGCGCCAAATTTCTCGCCCAGCCACATGGCTCGACATCGCATCGCCGCGCGCCTCGCCGAGCTCGATCGACCGGATGAACCACTTGTCGTCCTGCACGTCGGTGCGCGCACCGCCGCCAAACGCTGGCCCAGATCGCACTGGAGCGGCCTTGTCGAACTCCTCGCGGCACGCTATCGGCCGCGGATCATCCTGATCGGAGGCGCACAGGACCGAGAGGCCGCGACCGAGATCATCGCCGGTGCACCGTATAGCAAGCCAGTTGACTGGACCGGCCAGTTGAGAATCGACGACCTCGCCGCGCTGCTTCAAAACGCTGACCTGTTCGTGGGCGGCGACTCAGGCCCGGCACATCTCGCGGCAGCGGTGGGATGTCGCGTGCTCGTGCTCTTTAGCGGCACCAACGACCCGCTCCAGTGGAGTCCGCATGGAACGGAGGTTGAGATCGTCCGGCACGCCACGGCGTGCTCTCCGTGTCATCGCTCCGCATGTCCCTGGTCCGATCACCCGTGCATGACGCGATTGACCCCCGAATCCGTTGTCGACGCTCTCGAGCGCCGCTGGCCGCACTGGGCGGCGCGACACGACAACCGCGGATGTCGCATCGGCCGACCGCGACGTCACGAACGTGAGCGGACGATCGCCGTTGGCGCCTCAGCGGAGAATCACGCGTGATCGCGCCGCAGCGAACCGACTCGGCCGCCACCGTATCGCACGCCGAGCTGCGCCGCGCGCGGCGCGCGATCGCCGGGGCGCTCCTTCCGGCGGAATCGGACGTCTCGGACCCCGGCCCACCGGTTCCGTTCTGGCACGCCTGGCTCGTGACCGGCTGGATGATGATCACGACCTGTTATTACTTCTGGACGCTCGCGCGCCGGTTCCTTTGATGGTGTCATGATCGCCACACTTGCTTCGGTCACCACGCTGGCGCTGGTGGCACTGGCCGCCTATGGATTGGGCCGCCCGTGCCTACGGCGCATCGTGCGCCACGAGGCGGATAGTCTGGCCGTTGTGGTGTTCGGCATGGGTCTGGGGCTAATGGGCGGTGGGCTCGTTTTGACGGCCCTGGGTCTAGCTGGGTTTTTGTATGTCGAGTTGATCGGAGTCTTAACCTTCGCTGCCGCCAGTCTCGGAGCGGGCGAGTTGGTGCGCGCCGCGAGAGCCGCCAACGATCGATCGCCGCTTCGTGCTGCTGCTTGCGATCCGGTCTGTGGCGCGGCGAGCGGATATCCGCGGGCTCGTCCGGTGGTAGCCTTCGGCGTGGTGCTGGGCGCGATTGCCGTCGCCGGCTCGTTCGTGGCTGCCCTGGCTCCTCCCACCGCCGGGGATGCACTCTGCTATCACCTGGAGCTGCCCAAGGAATTCCTTGCCAGCCATCGCCTGGTGTACCTGCCCTTCCAAGAAAATTCCACGTTTCCATTGCACGTGGAAATGCTTTACCTCTGGGCCTTGGCGCTCGATGGCGCCGTGGCCGCGCAATTGATTCATTGGGGGATGGGCGTGCTGCTTGTTCTGGGCACGGTCGTCTTGGCACGCCCCGTCGTCGGCCAGGATGCCGCGTGGGGCACCGCCGCCGTCGTGGCAGTCACGCCCGGCGTCACGAACCAGATGACCGCGCCGCTGAACGACGTCGGTCTGGCGCTCTTTACCACGCTGGCCCTGGCCGCGTGGCGCCGTGTGGCAGTCGATGATCAGTCGCGGCGCTGGTTGCTCGTTGCTGGTCTGATGGCCGGCGCGGCACTGGCCACTAAATATGTGGCGGTCGTGTTCGCGGCCGCCGTGGTGATGTCTGCCTTGGTGATCGCCATTCGGCAACCGGACCGACGTCATCAGTTGATATTCGGAGCCGTGGTGACGGCCGCTGTCGCGCTGCTCGTCGGCGGTATTTGGTACATTCGCGCCGCCTGGTACCGCGGCAACGCGCTGTACCCCTTCGATCCACTTGCCGTGCTGGCCCGATCTACCGAAATGCGCGACAAGACGCCGCTGGAGTGGAACGTCATGTCGCTCGTCTCGGCCCCGTGGCAGGTGACGATGCACCCCGAGCGGTTCGGCGGCTGGGGACACCAACCGGGTGAATTATTTCTGGCGCTACTGCCGTGCCTGGTCGTGGCGCGCCGCCTGCGCGGGCTGTCCTCGCTGCTGGCCGTGGCCGCGACATTTGCTCTGTTTTGGTATGCATTGCGCCAAAACGTGCGTTTCCTGCTGCCGATCGTTCCACTCCTGGCGGTCGCGGCCGTCTGGGCCATCGTCCAGCTTGAGCGATTCCCGGTCATTCCGCGGAGGATCGCCTATTCGTGCGTCGCTGCGCTGGCGAGCTGTGGCGCGGCGATTGCGATCGCGCGTGCCGGCGACAAACTGGCGGTCGCGCTGGGTCTGGAATCGCGCGACGACTATCTAATGCGCTGCGAGCCCACCTATCCGGCCGCATCCTTGGCCAATCGGCTTACTCGCTCGCGCGCTCGCATCCTGAGTCAGGATTACCGCGCGTTCTATTTTCAGGGACATGTCACGCGCGAAAGCACCTACCGCCGTGCCACGCGCTATGACCAGGCCATCCGCAAGCCAACCGACTTCAGTCGGCAGCTCCGTGCGCACGGCTTTACCCATGTCCTATTGGCCGAGTCGGACGGGCGCCGTGGAATTCGCTACGAACCGACCTTGAGCCGGCTGGCCGAACGCCAACTGGCCGCCGACCGCGATGACTCGCTCGTCTGCCTTCGCGACTATCGTTTTACGGACGCCGACGGCGCGATTCGTCGCTACCGCTTGCTGATGCTGCGTTAACGTGCGGCCGCGATGAACTGCCATTGGTCCCCCTGCGGACGCTGTGGTATAAGCCTGTTCCCCTCTTGGAGGGACCGGCCGGCTCATACCGGCCGCTCGCCAAAGCCTCGTCTCCGACCACGGACGGCAAGTCGGCCATGCACGAGCGTTCCTCCCACGCTGTAATCCATGCTCCGCGAGGTGGCTGGCAGTCCCAGCTTGTGGCAACTTCCGCCGAACCGTCGGCCGCGCCGTATGATGTCACCGTCCTGCTGCCCGCCTACAACGAGGAGCAGGCCATCGAGCGCGTGCTAAGCGAAATTGTCGAGGCACTTGCGACTTTACCGCGGCCGTACGAAATCCTGGTCGTCGATGACGGCTCGACCGATCAGACCAGCCAGCGAGCGCTCCGCTTCGCGGAGGATTGTTGGCAGTGCGCGGTGCGCGTGATTCGCCATGCCGAGAACCGCGGCGCCGGGGCGGCGCGCAAGACTGGCGTCCGCGAGGCCAAGGGCGATCTGATCGTCATGCTCGACGCCGATGGCACCTACCCGGCCGCGAGCATCCCCCCGCTGCTCGAAAGCTTCCCCACCTACGATCAAGTCAACGGTGCTCGCACCAGTGAACAAGGCACCATCCCTTGGCTCCGCCGGCCCGCCAAGTGGTTCATCCGCAAGCTCGCCTGTTATCTCACCGGTCACGAGATTCCCGACCTGAACACCGGGCTCAAGGCGTTTCGCCGCGATGCGATGCTTCACTGGCTGTGGGTCGTTCCCGACGGCTTTAGCTGCGTAACGACCATGACGCTGGCCTTCTTGACCAACGGCTATCGCGTTGCGTACGTGCCCACGCCGTACCGCGCGCGGATCGGCCGGAGCAAGTTCCGGCCGGTGCACGACACGGCGGCCTATTTTGGCACTGTGCTGCGAATGGTCCTTTATTTCCGCCCGCTCAAGGTGTTCATGCCCCTGGCTGCGCTGGTGGCCGCGGCCGGCATCGCCAAGAGCCTTTGGAGCTTCCGCGCAACCGGAACCATGCAGGAATCGGATGTCGTCGTGCTGACCGCCGGTTTCATGACGGCCATGCTAGGGCTATTGGCCGAGCTGATCGTGGCCCATCACCGCCGCTAGCGCCATGCAGTCTCTTCTGCAACACGCCCGTGCGAACGCGATCTCGCGCTTGCAGCGCGACCCCGCTCGCCGCCTGCTCTACCTGCAAGCGGCGATGGCGGACATCCCGCGGCTGCTGGGCGCCATCGACCGCAATCCGTACCGGCCTACGTATGGCTGTCTCGATCGGCAGTATTGGCACTATCGAACGGCCGATTTCCCCTCGGCCATGTACCAGGAGGGAGTTTTGCCGCTGGCGCTTGTCTATCACTATGCGCTACCCGGCAACCGTTGGTATCGCCATCCGCGAGTCGGCGAGCTGGTGCTGGCCGGCGCTCGCTTCACGGTCCGCGCGTGTCACCGCGACGGCTCGTGCGACGATTACTACCCATTCGAGCGCGCACTGGGCGCGGCCGTTTTCGCGCTGGCGGCCATCTCGCGTGCGTGCATGTTGCTTCGGATCGACGAACCTGAGCTCTTGCGAGGACTCGTGCGGATGGCTCGCTGGATCGCCAGCCACGGCGAATCCGGCACACTAGCCAACCATCACGCGCTGGCCGCCCTGGCCATGGTGCAAACGTCGCGCCTGACCGGACTCGCTGACCTCGAGCAGGCTGCCGAGCGCCGCCTACGGAAAGTACTTCAATGGCAATCGTCCGACGGCTGGTTTCCTGAATACGGCGGCGCCGATCTCGGTTATCACACCGTCACGGTCGACTGCCTGGCCAAATACCGCCGGCTCTGCGAAGCGCGATGGCTGGATGAACCAATCCAGCGAGCACTCAGTTTCGCGCGCTGGTTCCTCCATCCCGATGGCAGCTACGCGGGCGAGTATGGCAGCCGTGGGACGTACCACTTTTACGCGCATGGAATGGAGCTTTGCGCGTCGGCGAATGCGGACGCGGCCGACCTGGCCGATGGCTTTTTGCGCGCGCTTGATACGGCTCGTCACGCCCACTTCGACGACGACCGCCTGTTCGCTCACCGCCTTGGCAACTTAATCGACGCTTATCGCGATTGGTCGCCCACGCGGCCACGCGAGCGACGCTCGACCGCCTTTCGATATTTCTCCAAGGCCGGGCTGCTGGTCGCTCGAAGCCCCTCTCATCACACGGTCATCTCCGCCGCGCGCGGCGGCGTTTTTAAGCATTTTACCGGCGAACAGCTTGTCACCGACACGGGACTCATCGTCGAGACAAGCCGCGGCCGAGTGGCGACTTCCCAGTGGCACGACCTGCACCGCGAGATCGAGGCGAGCGGCCTGGCCGATGCACAATCGCTGCACGAGGGCGCTTGCCTCACGGTTCGCGCGCGGCTCCATTGGTGCCGCTTTGAAACCATGACTCCTTGGAAGCTCATGCTGCTGCGAGTCGGCATGTGCCTTGTGGGCCGTTGGTTTCGCACCCCCGTGCGCCGCCTGCTTCAACGGCGGATGATCGCTGCCGGCCGGCCAGCGCCCATCCGGTTAACTCGGACGTTTGCCGTGCTGGCTGCCGAGAACAACTCGGGCGAATGGTCACTGCGCGTGACGGACCTGATCGAGCTCCTCAGCTCGCGCGTCATGGTTCGCCGGATGAGCTTCACCAGCGACCACGAGTCGGCCTACGTGGCTGCGTCGCAGGTGTACCAGGCCGGCGTGCTGGCGCCGTGGACCGATCTCGACTCGCATGTCGCCGAGTTGAACGCCCAGCGTCGGGTGACCATGGTCAGGGAACTATGAGTCGCGTGACACATTATTTTCGATTAGCGCCTTGGAAACTGATTGTCGCGGCGCTGCTACTTTTCGGCGTCTACTGGGCGGCCGACTGGCGCGCCGTGGCGCGCACACTTGCCGGCTTGGATTCACGCTACCTGGCTGCGGGGTTGGCGCTGTTCATTCCGCAGACGCTCCTGTCCGCTGCTCGCTGGCGATCGATCTCGGCTCCGCTAGCCTCGATCACGCTCGCCGAGGCAGTTCGCCAAACGTTGGTCGCCTCGGCGGCCAACCTGGTGGCCCCGGCAAAACTTGGCGATCTCTTGAAGGCACGGTTGCTTTTCCGCAACCGTGGGCGGCAGACTGTGGGGGTCGGTTTACTCTTTGTCGTCGCCGAGAAGCTCATGGATGTCACGGCACTTGCCGCGCTTTGTTTAGTTGCCGCCGCGGGCGCAGGAGCAGTGGGATTCGTTATCGCCGGGAGTTTGATCGCGATTGCCTGGCGGCTGCTGAAAGGCATGCGCTATTGGCCGTTGATCACCGCATCGCTCGTGCTGTGGAGCTTGCACCTCTGGCAGATCGACCTGTTTCTTAAATCGGCCGGCGTGTTCGTGCCGTGGGAGGTCGCTTTTTCGCGGTTGCCGATGGCGATCTTCGCGGGCCTGCTGCCGATTTCATGGCTGGGCATCGGCAGTCGCGATGCGGCGCTGGTGTGGCTCTTTTCCGACCTGGCCGCCGCGCCCAGCATGGCCGCCGTCGGATTGCTCACGGCCTTGCGCTACCTTGTGCCCGGGGTTTGCGGTATTCCGTGCGCTTGGTGGTACGTTCGCGAGCCTCTTGCCGCGCTGCGGCACTTGCACCTGCGCGCGGCGGCGCGACAGCTCGTAAATGCGATAGTTCTCTCCGGCGGCAACCATTCTCGCGTTGGCGAACACCCACGGCGCGCTCCCCTTCGCAGTTAGGCCGCCGCTGGCGCGTCGGAGCGACAACCCCTCTCCCCGTCCGGCGGATAGATTACGGTGAGGGGGCTTGCCGAACGGGTCATTCTCGCCGACCAGCACGGCGTATCGCGCACCCTGGTTGCGGCATTTTTCAAGTGTCTCGATCAGGTCTTGCCTTTCAGGCGAGACGGCCCACCCGCGGCGGTCGCAGTAATACAGCAAGTCGATCGTCGATCCGTGCATCGTCACCACCGGCTCGTCCGGCGCAGTGAGCCGACGCACCGCTCGCGCCGCCTCGACAACGCCACGATCCTCGGCTGGAATGCGAAACGCCGGGCCTACCGCGAAGCGCGCTGACATCAAGCACCCTCCTACCAGCAGACATGTAATCGCCGCGCGGCCTAATCGAAGCCGCTCGATGATCCACTCCGCCCCCAGGCCGGCCAGCACGCACAGAGGAGGCAGAACCGCCAGGTAGTAGTAGTTCAGCTTCGAGAACTTCAAGGGCAAGAGCAGAACTACGATCAGCATCGCGCCACACCACAACATGTGGCGGCGCGCGCCGCGCTGGCAAGCACCAATAACGCACAACGCCAGTCCTAGCGGCGTCAGCACCACGCCGCTCAAGTCCGCCAGCAATCCCTGGTAGAAGCCCGCGGTTCCTAGCAGCCAATTGGGAAGATGCACCGCGGCGCTTTGCCGCACCGAGTAAAAAATTCGCTCCTGCCAAGGGCTCTCGGGTCCGGCAACCTGCCAGGCGTGAAGGTACCAGGCGCAGGCTGGTATGGTCGCGAACGCCACGGCCAGGGCGGCAAGTCGGCGCCGTCGCGCAGCCGACCCGTCGGTTTCTCGAGCCGCCGCCCAAACCATGCCGGCCAGGGGTAGCAGCATCGTCAGCATGTAGATCTTGGTGAGCAGCATCAGCGCCAGGCCAACGCCCCCTATCATCAGCCACATCCGCCGTCCCTCGCCAAGCCAGCGGTCGAAGCCCAACAGGCCCACCAGCGAAAAGAAAACCAACGACGCCTCGAGCATGAAGCTCTGCCCGTAAATGATGCTCACCGGCGAAAATGCCAAGACCGCGGCGGCGGCACTGGCTGCCATCGCACCGTGCCACCGTCGCACGAGTAGAAACAAGATTGCAACGGACGCCGTCGTAAACGCGATCGCCGTGCCGCGGCCCCACGCGTCGAGCGAGCCGCCCAAAAGTTTCCACAGCCAGCCGCTAAGGTACGCCGAAGCCGGCCATTCCAGCATGTGCAGCGACCGTTCGCCTGAAGCCAGGCAGTCGAGCGTCGGATACCACGCCGAGGCGGTCCCACGCGCCCAATTCCGCGCGATCATGGCGTAGACAACGTTTTTCGTCGCGAAATTGCCCACCAGGGGTCGCTCGATGCACGGCAATCGCACCGCGACAGTTGCTGCCAAGAGCGCCCACAAAAACCACGAAGAACGCGTGCTTTGGGAAAGTCGGGAAACCGCGTCGCGCCAGGACATACGAGTTCGCTTGCGATTTCTGGAAAAAAATGCGGATCGTGGAAAAATTCCGGCCGAATATACCGCTGCACACGCGCCAGGCCCATATCGCTTACGCGCGCGTGCATGCCGTGTGTACCGCGACTCCCGGACACCTTCCGCAGTCGTGCTTCGATGGGACACCGCCCGATGCGAACGAGCTACTTCCTTGCCCTGATCGTCTTGGCCATTGCCGCTCAGGGTTGCCGGACCTGCGCTAACACGCACGATTACTGCGGTCCGACGGAGCTGGGCGGCCACGGCGGCATCTGCGGCGGCTGTGACGCTTGTCAGGGAGAAGTTCGAATGGGCTCAATCCTGTCCGGCGGCATGGAAAGCTGGGGTGGCGGCGCGTGGTATATGCGCGAAGGCGAAATGCCTGTCGACGAAATGGTAGTCCCCGAAGAAGAAGTGCTCCCGGGCGAGGCCGTAATAGAACAGTAGAGCAGGAGAGCAGGAGATTTTTCGAATCTCTCCTCTCTCCCTTCTCCTTTCCACTCTCTACTCCAGGAACTGCTGGCACCAGTAGATGGTGCCGTTGGCCGCGACGTAGGCCGCTACGCCAATCCGCCGGTACCGCCGGTTCAGGATATTGGCGCGGTGCCCGGACGAATTCATCCAAGCGCGCAACGCCTCCGTGCTGCTCCGCTGTCCCATCGCAATGTTCTCTGCCACCGGATCGCTTGTGTGCACCAACGACCGCTTCCGCGTCATCCAGGTGGCGTGTCGGCGAGCGCTGCGCATCAGCGCCGGGTCGATCGCTAGCGCCGGCAGTCCGGACTCGGCGCGCTCTTGATTTGTCTTCTTCACAATGGCTCGCTCCACGGCGTGCAGCTCGAGCATTGCCAGCTCGACGTTGCGGCTCGGTACGTCCAGTGCCGAAATCAGCGTGGTGATGGCAATCACTTCCCAAAACATCGTGTGACCTCCTGAGGATGGTGGGGGGGATCGTGCCGGCGAGCCGCGGCAACCAGGTCCGTGGTCGCGTCAAGGTAGGAACCGCATCATACCGGACGATCGGCCGGCGACAAGGCGCCGCACTTCTCGACGCCGACTTTGATCAGCGAGCCGCCGAGTTCATCCCAGCGGTTCGCCCCGCGTAGGCGATAATGCCATTCGACGCTTGCAATCGCACAGCGGTTTGATATGGTCGTGTTCGCCGCCCAGATTGCGCCGTGCCATGCGCGCGCATCGCGGATGACACCAGACAAATCGATTTCCAGTCGCACGTGCCAGGTCCACTCAAGGGAGAGCAGCCCATGTCCCTCTATGTTGGCGAAGCGTTGGTCGGAGAAGGTAATGAGGTCGCGCACATCGACCTGTTGATCGGCAGCAAGGACGGGCCCGTGGGGGTGGCGTTTGCCAACGCCCTGGCGCGCCAGAGCAAGGGGCACAGTAATCTACTGGCAGTGCTCGCCCCGAATCTGCCGGTCAAGCCGTCGACCGTTCTGGTGACCAAGGTGACGATCAATGGCGCCAAGCAGGCGGTTCAGATGTTCGGACCTGCGCAGTCAGCGGTCGCCAAGGCCGTTGCCGATTCCGTGGCCGACGGCGTGATTCCCAAGGCGCAGGCTGAGAATCTGGTCATCGTCTGCGGCGTGTTTATTCACTGGGAGGCCGAGGACAATAAGAAGATCTACGATTACAACTATCAGGCCACCAAGGATGCGATCGCCAACGCGATGAAGGGCAAGCCGACCGCCGACGAAATGATCGCGAGCAAGGACAAGGTAGTGCATCCGTTCCGTGGCTTCTGATCACGGTGAGGACGTGTCCTCGCGTACTTGGCGAGCGGCCGGCGTGAGCCGGCCGGTGGCGTACGATGAGCACGCCTAAGATTCTGTTGCAGCTCGACGCCGATCGACTGCCAAGCGTATTCGATTCGGTCGTCGCCATCGACGCCGGCGTCGATCACCTGCTGAGCCACGGCGGAGTCGAGCCGCTGGATGTCCGCGAGCTGGTCTACGGCGCGATCTTCACACGGGGCACGGCCGATTTGCATCACACGGCCGTGTTCGTCGGCGGTTCGAGTGTCGCCGCGGGGGAGGCCATCCTTGCCGAAGTAATCGCCACCTTTTTGGGGCCGTTGCGCGTCTCGGTCATGCTTGACGCGGGGGGGGCCAATACGACCGCCACGGCCGCCGTCCTTGCCGCCACCAAACATGCCGAGCTGCGCGGCGCCAACGCGCTGGTACTTGGCGCTACCGGTCCCGTCGGTCAGCGAGTTGTCAGGCTGTTGGCGAGCAAGGGTGCGATCGTCCGCGCCGCGTCGCGCGACCTGGGCCGCGCCCATGCTGCGTGCGAAGCGGTTTCCAGGTTCGTCCCAAATGGTGTGCTCAAACCGATTCGCGTCGCCACGGCGGAAGAAACCGCCGCCGCGCTGGAAGGCACGGAGATCCTCGTCGCCTCCGGCCCGCCGGGCGTGGCGCTGCTGTCCACGGCAGACCGTGCCGCCTGCGGCACAATCAAGGTGGCGATCGACCTGAACGCGGTGCCCCCCGTCGGGCTCGAAGGGATCGAGCCGGCCGATCGCGGTGTGCGGCGCGCTAGCGCCTTCTGCCACGGCGCGATCGGCGTTGGCGGGCTGAAGATGAAGATTCACAAGGCGGCCATCCGCCGCCTGTTCGAATCGAACGACGCCGTGCTCGACGCCGCGGAGATCTGGGAGCTTGCCGAACGCCTCGATGCATAGCATGAGCCCCCGGCATCCGACGGACCATCTCGCCTTGCTCCCGTTCGTCCATGGGGCGTTCGCGCCGGCTCTCAGGCTTGCCGGCGCGATGGGGCGAAAAGGCGCATGATTTTGAGGTATAATGTGCGCGAGAGATACACCGTATTCGCCATGGCAACTTCGCACCAGACTCTTCGGGATCCGCAGTTGAAAGACCAACGCGGCCTTGCGAAGCAATTGAAACGCGTCTTGCCACGCACCTATGTACGTGCGTTGGGGCGCGCCTATAACGCGGCCATGAGCGCGATCCCCGATGTGCCGAAGTATGCGATCGGCACGCACTTTCGTCGTCGCAAGATACCGTACCAGTTTATTGAAGCGGACGATGTGATTGTGCAGGTTGGGGCGCCGAGAGATCTTCTGGCGGCTGGCCGGTCGCGCGCCGTGCATTTCGCGCGCATCGCGACGCGAGGGCGAGTGGTCGTCGTGGAGCCTGACCCTGAAAACTGCCGCGCGCTGCGCGAATTCATCGAGCGACACGACCTCGCCGCTCGGCTGACGCTGTTTCCGTGTGGAGCGTGGTCCGAAAACACCGATCTCGTGCTGCTTTCCAGCCCGAATCACCCAGCGTCAAATCGGCTCGACGCGCTGGTCGAGCTTCCCGACGATGTGATTCAGTCGCGCCAGTATCAACGGGTCACCGTACCGGTCAAGACCGTTGATACGATTCTGGAGGAGGCCGGCTTGGAACTGCCGAAGCTCGTCAGCATTACCACCAACGGGGCCGAGCAGCCGATTCTTGCCGGAATGAAGACCACCATCGCGGCCGGCTGCCCGTATATCAGCCTCGCGGGTCAGGGCGAGGGACACGTCGCGGCGATGGCGCGCTTGGGGTACGAATACTTCGCGCGCGACGACCGCGGTTGTTGCTTTCGGCGCAAGTAGCGCGACCACATTGGCGTTTCATCCGGCAATCAACGGAGAATGGGTCGTCATGCGTGCGTGTAGCGTTTCGTGGTGCAATAGCCATTCCTTGCGATCAACGCCCCCGCCATAGTTACCGATCTTTCCGCCAGCCTGAATCACGCGGTGGCAGGGGATCACGAGGCAGACGGGATTCGTTGCATTTGCGTGTCCGACGGCGCGCGACGCATTGGGACAGCCGATCGCCGCGGCCAGTTGGCCGTAGGAAATCGTCTCGCCGGACGGAACCTCTCGCAGCCGCGCCCAGACGCGCTCTTGAAACTCGGTGCCGCCGGTGTCCAACTCCAGTTCGTCCAATGCGTGCAGCTCGCCCGCAAAATAGCGCTCGACCGCCGTGCTGGCGGGGGATGAGTTTATCGCGGAAACAAACGTCACCTGCGGCCCGAAGCGGCGTCGAAATCCCGACTCGGCCGTCGCCCATCCGTCAGCAAAGGTCAATCCGCAGATGCCGCGATCGGAGAGCGCGATCTTGAGCGGTCCGAGCGGCGAGTGAATGGTGGCAATCGAAAGCGTCATTGTCATCGAACCAACTCCTTATTCTCCTGGTAGGCCACAGGCCGGCTTATACCGGCCGCTCGCCACAGGTGCGCGAGTGCATGGCTCACGATGGCCACTCGCCGCCGATGTCGACTTCACACCGCGCGCAAATTGGCGAGCGGGGGGCGTAAGCCCTCCGGTTGTTGTTTACGTTTCGCTTTAGGTGATGTGACGTCACTTGTCCAAAGGTGCATGACCGCGTACGCGCGCCAAGGTCGCCACACCTCGGCGCGGCGCTCCGCCTCGCCGGGCGAAAGCAGGCGGCCGCCGGCGGAGATGGCTTTGCGAATTCCCAGGTCGGAGGCGGGGAAGGCGTCCGGCTCGCCGAGCGCTCGCATTGCGATGTAATGGGCCGTCCAGGGACCAATGCCGGGCAACTCGGTGAGACGCACAACGCCGTCGTCGAGTCCGCCCGTCGCGGTCCAATTGATGCGGCCATCGCACACGGCACGCGACAGAGCGCGGATGGTCACCGCGCGCTGACGAGTCAGGCCGATCGATGCGAATTCGGCGTCGGCCAGTACGTCCGGTCGCGGAAACAGGTGCGTAAGCGGCCCGGCACCGCTGTCGGCGATCCGCGTCCCGAATCGCTCGACCAACCGCGCGGCGAGCGTCCGCGCTCCCTGGACGCTGACTTGCTGGCCCAGCACGGCGCGCACTGCCAGCTCAAACGGATCCCACGCACCCAGCGGGCGCAGGCCGGGATGAGCCTTGATCAGCGGGCGCAACAGTCGATCGCGGCCAATCTGCTGGTTAATGCCCATCAAGTCGGCGTTCAGGTCGAAAAGCTGCCGCGCGCGCTCGACGATCGGCAATAGCGCGGGAGACGCGTGCCACTGCAGGTTAAGCAGCAGGCACGGCTTATCCGCCAGCGCGTAGACTTGGATCGTACCGTGCGAATCTATCAAACGGATTGTCCGATGATACGCGCCCTGGGCGACGTGCTCGATGCCAGGGATCGCCCGCGCGGCCAGGAAGCCAAGCATGCGCGGCCAATCTAAGGGGGGACGATAAGGAAGCTTCAGCAGCAGTCCGCCGCCAGGGTGCGCGTTTGAATCGCTTCGCGATGCGCGGCGCAGCTCCGTGGGCGAGCGACCGAAGGCGCCGCGGATGGCGCCGTTGAAGCGGCGGACACTGGAGAATCCCGCCTGCAGAGCCACGGCGGTCATCGGCAGCTGCGTCTCGTCGATCAGCTTCCGCGCGAAGTGCGTGCGGCGCGTCTGGGCGATTTCCACCGGCGAAGCGCCCAAGTGCTCGGCGAATAGTCGCCGCAGGTGTCGATCCCCCACGCCGAGCCGCGCCGCCAGGTGTTCGACGTTTGCGTCGTCGAGCCCTCCGGCCGCGATCAGTCGTAGCGCCCTCGAAACGGTGGCCGACGTGCCGAGCCAGGCTGGCGTGCTCGGCGAGAATTCAGGCCGGCACCGCCGGCAGGCACGAAAACCCGCCGCCTCGGCCGCCGAGGCACATGGATAAAAGCGGACGTTTTGCGGCTTGGGAGTGGGCGCCGGGCAAATCGGCCGGCAATAGATGCCGGTCGTCACCACGCCGGTGAAGAACCGCCCGTCGAACCGCGCATCGCGGTTCAATAGCGCCCGGTAAAAAATCTCGGCCTCGCTCAGCATGACCGTATTTATAGCGACCCGCGCGGCGGAGTGCTGGTCATTTTCGGACATGATCGCCTTGACCCTTGTCGTGGCGGGCCTCGCTGCGCTCGACCCGCCCTACATCAGTGGACAGATCGAGCCGTAGGGCGGGTCGAGCGCAGCGAGGCCCGCCAATTCCGGTGAGCGCATTCATCCGGTCAACGAGGTATGATCGCCGGCTAAAGAAGCGCAGCTCACTCGGAGACTGAACCAATGCAACGCGTCACCGCGATTTGCGAGCTCATGCTGATCGCAACCGCAATGAGCCATCTCGCCACCGCCGCCGATCCGCCGCCGGGCTTTCAAGTGGAACTCGGCGTGAGGCAGCTTTTCTTGGATGACGTGGGACTGGAGCGAGTCGAGGGGCTGCGGCGCGTCGTGAATCCGCCCCAGCGCCATCCGGAAAACCCGGTCGTGCGGCCCGACCAGCCTTGGGAAGACCGCTGCCAGGTGTACGGCACGGCGATGTACGACGAGGAGGCCGGCCTGTTCAAGCTGTGGTACTTGACGACGCCGCGCGATCGCGCGCTGCGGCCATTGGACCTCGGCGGAGGCCGAGTCCGCGCGCCTCACACGACACTCGCCGCCTACGCATTCTCGCAGGACGGCATCCGCTGGGCCAAGCCGGCGCTCGAACAGTTTCCCTACGACGGCGACACGCGCAACAACCTGCTCGACCTGGGCGTGAACAACTGCGAGGGGATTTCGGTCCTCTACGACGCCGCCGACGCGGATCGCTCACGCCGTTGGAAGTGCATCTACTGGGACCACGGTTCGGGCGGCTTCGAGCTCCGCGACGGCAAGCCCTACTGCAAGCCCGGCCCCGACGATGGTCTTTGCGTGGCGTTCTCGGCCGATGGGCTGGTATGGAGGCCGCTGCGCGAGAACCCCGTGCTGCGCGTCTACTCGGATACGAACCAGAATCTGCTCTTCGACATGCGTCGCAAGCAGTACGTTGCCTTCGGGCGATTCGGGCTCGGCCGCCGCATCGCGCGGTCCGAAAGCACGGACTGCGTCCACTGGAGCGAACCACGCCTGGTGATGGAGTGCGACGAAGCGGACGGCCCCGGCACACAGTACTACGGCGCCGGCGTCGACATTTACGAAGGCGTTTACGTGGCGATGTTATGGCTTTATCGCGAAGGGGGCGACGCCAAGATCGACACGCAACTGGCCACGAGCCGAGACGGAATCCACTGGACTCGTGTCGGGGAGCGCGCCACGTGGCTCGCGCTGGGCGATGACGACAGTTGGGAAGGGGGCATGGTCCGCAGCGTCGAGCGGATCATCGTGCGCGGTGACGAGCTCTACGTTTACTACTGCGGCGTACACGGGCCGCATGGCCGCCCCGGCCATCCGCCGGTCGAGCGAAGACACCGCACCGCGATCGGCCTTCTGACACTGCGGCGTGACGGGTTCATATCGATGGATGCGGGCGATGAAGGCGGCTGGCTAATGACGCGCCCGTTTGTGCCGCCGGCCGGCCGGATTTTCGTCAACGCACAGGTCGAACCAGGGGGCGAGATTCGCGCGACGATGTGCGATGCTGATGCCGTGCCGATTGCGGGACTTGAACGTTCCGGCGCCATTCAGGGCGATGTTTTGAGCGCGCCGCTCGTTTGGCCGCAGCCGCGGCCGGCAGAACTCTCAAGCCGCAGCCTGCGGTTGCGATTCACCATGAAGCGAGCGAAACTATACGCCTACTGGTTTGAACCGTAACGGTACCGAACTGACCCACTGGACCGAAGGAGCTTCACCATGGATACGCGGCAAGCGTTGCGCGAGAACATGGCCATCTCGAAGATGGTCGTCGACATGTACCTGGGCGACCTGACCGACGCCGATTTGCTGGTGCGGCCCGCGCCGGGTTGCAACCATATCGCCTGGCAGCTTGGCCACTTGATCGAATCGGAAAACGAAATGACCGAGGCCGTGGCGCCGGGCTCAATGCCGCCGTTGCCGAAGGGCTTTAAGGAAAAGCACAAGAAGGAGACCGCCAAGCTCGATGACGCGGCGGCGTTTCACAAGAAGGCCGAGTACGTGAAGCTGGCGGCCGAGCAGCGCGAGGCGGCCTTGGCGGCGCTCGACAAGTTGAGCGATGCCGATCTGGGCAAGCCGGCGCCCGAGTCGATGCGTGCCTATGCCCCGACGGTTTGCGCGATTTTCGCGATGCATGGAGCGCATTGGCTGATGCATGCCGGCCAGTGGGCCGTGGTCCGCCGCAAGCTCGGCCGTCCGCCATTGTTTTAAAGTCCCGGCCCCCATCCGCCATCGATCGCCGAGCCGGCGGCGTTAGCCGCCGGAGTGAATCACCGCGCCGCCCCATTTTGCGGAGGCTCTCATGAACTTGAGGAAATTATCCGGTTGTCTAACGGCGGTGTTGATTTGCACTGCGTCAGCCTGGGGCGCCACGGCCAATTGGCCGCAGTTTCGCGGTCCCGACGCCTCGGGTGTGGCCGAGGGAGCGACGGCGCCCGCGGAGTGGAGCGAAACGCAAAACGTCCGCTGGACGCGCGACGTGCCGGGCCGCGGCTGGTCGTCGCCGATCGTGTGGGGGAACCGAGTATTTCTGACGGCCGTCGTCAATCACGGCCAATCGGAGGAGATCAAGCGAGGCTTATACCTGGGTGGCGAACGGCCAAACCCTTCCAGCGCGGTACACGAGTGGCTGGTTTACTGCTTGAATCTCGACGACGGCGAAGTCGTCTGGAAAGTGTGCGTCCACGAGGGCGTGCCGCAAGGAACCGTCCACCTCAAGAACAGCTACGCCTCCGAGACGCCGGTCACCGACGGCGAGCGTCTGTACTGCTACTTCGGCAACGTAGGTATCTTTTGCTTCGACATGGAGGGACAGGCCGTCTGGACGAAAAAGCTGCCGACCGCGAATACGGCCAACAACTGGGGAACCGGCGCCTCGCCCACGCTCTTCGAGAACCGCTTGTTCGTGCCGGTCGACAATGCCGAAGAGTCGTACTTGGTGGCGCTCGACTCGCGAAGCGGCGACGAGGTCTGGCGCGTGGAACGCGGCAGGCAATCCAACTGGGCCACCCCCTTTGTCTGGCGGAGCGATCAGCGGACCGAGCTGGTCGCACTGTCTTCCGGTCTGGCCGAAGGGCTCGATCTCGATGGCCACCAGCTTTGGCGGTTTGGCGGAATGCCCGGCAACACAATCTCGACTCCGTTTTCCAGCCACGGCCTCTTGATTCTGGCGGCCGGTCCGCCGATTGAGCGCGTGCGGCCATTGCTGGCGATTCGACCAGGCGCCTCGAGCGACGTGTCGCTGGCTCCGGACCAAACGGCGAACCAATACGTCGTCTGGTACCAGAAGTTTGCCGGGTCTTACAACACCTCGCCGATCGTCTATGGCGACAATTTGTACGTGCTCTACGACGGAGGGGCACTTGCCTGCTTCGATGCGCGCAGCGGCAAGGAAATCTATAAAAAGACGCGGCTGCCCAACGGGCGCGCCTTCACCGCCTCGCCGTGGGCGTATGATGGCAAGCTCTTCTGCCTGAGCGAATACGGCGATACGTTCGTGATCCAAGCGGGGCCGGAGTTCAAGCTCCTGCACGTCAATCACCTGGAAGGCGAGCCCTTGTGCATGGCCACGCCGGCCATTGCCGGAGACAAGCTTTTGATCCGCACGGATGCGAAGGTCTATTGCATCGCACGCTGATTGTTTAGAGCCGCCGGCTTTATGCCGGCGGTCCGCGTGCTCTCACAAATAACGCCGCGCCCATTGGGCCAGCATAAAGAGCGCCCACAGCTCCTTATAATTGTTCGCCGCCCCGACGAGATGTTCGTCGAGTAGCCGAGCAATCTCGCGCCGCTCGAACATGTCTAATTGACGCGGCCAGCCGGCGCCCAACACTTCGCGAAACTCGTCGCGCAGCTCGCCGCGGATCCACCGCGCCAGCGGTATCCCAAATCCCTTCTTCCGCCGGTAGGCGATACTGCGTGGAACGAGCGGCTGGCCGGCGTGCTCGCTTGTGACGGCACGCTTCAGCAGATATTTGGCCGTGCGGCCGCGGAGCTTATAGTGAAAGGGCAACCGGTTGACGTACTCGACCAGCGCCGTGTCGAGAAACGGCGAACGCACCTCGAGCGAGTGCATCATGCTGCCACGATCGACCTTCACGAGGATATCGTCGACCAGATAAAAACGCTCATAAAAGTCGAGGGCCGGCGTCAATCCGTCAGCCGAATCGGCGGCCAACTCGCTAAAGGCGGCGATCATTTCGGCGTGGGCGACCTCGGCCTTGAGCTCATCGCCAAAGTTTGGCAGCAGGCGTTGGAGTCCGGCGAGATCGAAGGACCCCATCCACGCGGCCAGCCGGAGCGGCTCGTCCATTCGCGCGCCGCGCAGGAAGCGGTTGATCAAAAAGTCCCAAGACAGATTCGCCTCGGAGCGCGGCAGCCGCGCGGCCAGCGGCTGGATAACACGCCCGTGCAGCCAACCGCGCACGAGACGCCGGTAGAGCCGCGCGGGCGCCAGCGCGCGGAGCGGATCATAGCCGGCGAACAGCTCGTCCCCCCCGTCGCCCCCCAGCGCCACAGTGACATGCTGGCGAGCAAACTTCGACAAGAGCGAAAAGGGAAGAATCGACGGATCGGCAAATGGCTCATCGAGCATCGCCACGACATGGGGCAGCTCGTCGAGCAGGTCGCGCGAGGTGAACGTCCGCTCGCGGTGCCGCGTTCCAAGCTGGCCGGCAACCTGCCGAGCAAAGGTGGATTCGTCGAAGCTTGGTTCCTCGAATGCGATCGAAAAGGTCTGGATTTCGCCGGGCGGCCGGTGACCGCACAGCAGCGCCACGACGGTCGATGAGTCGATGCCGCCGGAGAGAAATGCACCCAGCGGAACATCGGCCATCAGGCGGTCGGCGACGGCCGCGTCCAACAACTCCACCACGCGCCGCGAGGCCTCGGCCTCGCTCGGCACCTGGCCACTTGTGCTCTCCTCGTGCTCACCCCACGGCAAGCGCCAAAAGGACCACGAGCGAAATCCTTCGCGCTGGGAGCCGGGCAGACCGAACGTAAACGCGCAGCCAGCGCCCAGCCGCTCGATGCCCTCGTAGATGCTTTGCCTTCCCAAAACGTAGTCATTCAGCAGGTAGCGGACGAGCGCCTTCGGGTTGAGCCGGCGACCGGAAACGATTGCCGGATGCGCCGCGAGCGACTTCAACTCAGAGGCGAACGCAAAGCGAACTTCGCGATCGCGCTCGCCGAAGCCATGCGCCGTGTAGTAAAGCGGCTTCTTGCCCAGCCGATCGCGAGCGCCAAAGAGCCAGCGCCGGCGCAGGTCGAAAAGTACGAACGCGAACATACCATCTAAATGCTCGACGCACCCAGTGTCAAAACGCTCGTAGGCGTGCAGAATCGACTCGGTATCGGCCTGTGTTCGATAGCGATGGCCTTCCGATTCGAGCCGCGCGCGCAGCCGCGGATGGTTGTAGATCTCGCCGTTAAAGACGACCACGATCGAGCCGTCGTCGCTCACCAGCGGCTGTTGGCCGTGGCTCGGATCGACAATTGCCAGCCGCCGGCTCGCCAGCGAGACGTCCCCGTCGGTAAAGCTGCCCCCTTCGTCCGGGCCGCGGTGCACGAGCGCCTCGCGCATTCGCAGAAGCACGTCGTGATCCGTTGCGCCGACGAAGCCGCAAATGCCGCACACGCTAACCTGCCCCTCTCAAGGACGTGTGTCAGTCGGCCGTCGCGCGTCGTCGCTGGCGCCCGCGCGCTCGAGCCGATCGACGACATAGGTGCTCTTGCCTTGCGACTCGAAATAGGTCCGCATGAGCATCTCGGCCAGCAAACCCTGCAGAATCGCCAGCATTCCCACAAGCACGCACACGGCGGTGACGACCGGCAGCGGCGTTTCCACGAAATCCTTCTGCCAGGCCGCGACCGGCGCGAACTTGAAGAAGAAGGCCAGGACCGCGGTCGCGATGCCGGCCGCCAGGCAAACCAGCCCGAAGCTGCCGAATACATAGATCGGCTTGCTCGAATACGAGACCAGAAACTTCACCAGCAGCAGATCCAACAGCACCTTCACGATCCGCGCCGCCCCGTAATGGCTCCTCCCGAATCGCCGCGCGCGGTGGCGGACGACCATCTCGCTCACCCGCCCCCCTTGCATCGAGACATAGATGGGGACGAAACGATGCATCTCGCCGTACAGGCGCACGCCGGCGACGCAATCTCGGCGGTAGGCCTTGAGCGAGCAGCCATAGTCGTGCAGCCGCACGCCGGAGATCGTGCTGATCAGCCAGTTGGCGATCCGCGACGGCAGGATTCGCGAGAAGTACGGGTCGCGGCGGTCGCGCCGCCATCCGCTGACCACGTCGTAGCCGCCGGCCAGCTTATCGACGAGCGCGGGGATGTCGGCTGGGTCGTTCTGCAGGTCGGCGTCGATCGGCACGATGATCGTGCCGCGAGCGTGGTCGATCCCCGCCGATAGCGCCGCCGTCTGTCCGAAATTGCGGCGGAAATGGATCGCCACCACGCGAGGGTCGGCGGCCAGCGTGGCGAGCGCCGCGGCCGTGCGGTCGGTCGAACCGTCGTTGACGAAGATCAGCTCGAACCGGCCTCCCCAAGTCGAAAGCGCCGCGCACAGCTCGTCGTAGAGGATGCGGATCGACTGCTCTTCATTGAAGACCGGAATAACAACCGAGACGATCTCCTCGCCCGCGCGGTCGTCCACGCCGATTTGGTCGTCGCGCGCAGCGTGGGCGCGCTTGCCGGTGCCGCCAGCGTCGACCAGCGGTGTAGGATCGTGCACGGTCATCTGCCGTCGACCTCGTCAAGTTGCTGCTTGCGTGCGCGGTACGTTTCGAGCTTGGCGCGGAGGCGTTCCACGCGCGACGCCTGCGCCAGGTTAGCAGCGATTGCCAAGGCCTTCTCCCCCTCGCGAATGGCGGCATCCAAGTCGCCGGCCGCCTCGTGGGCCACCATCAACGTATCGAGCATGCCGGGATCCTGGTAGCGAGTCCCCTCGCACGCGATCCGCGCCAGCCCGACCGCTTCCGATGGATCGCGCAGCGAAGCGTCGGGGTGCGTGGCGAGTATCAGCGCCAGGTTGTTGGCCGGCTCCGGCCATTCGGGCCGCCGCCGCAATGCCTGGCGATAGTACGCGATCGCGTCAGCCGACTGTGCTGCGTCCGAGAGCGCGCATCCCATGCCAAAATGCGCCACAGGGTCGTCGGGGCGCATCGCGAGCATTGCGGCAAACTCGGCGATCGCCGGCTGCGGTTTCCCCTGCCGCAGGTATAGATTCGCCAGGTCGAGATGCCCCTCGTACAGGTCCGGCTGGAGCCGCACCGCCTTGGCATAATGCTCGATCGCTCGATCGACCTGCGACTGCGAAGCGAGCGCCGCGCCCAGGTTCATGTGCGCAAGCGCGTTGGTTGGTTGGGCGTCGACGACCTTCTGCGCTTCGCCGGCGGCCTCGCCGAAGCGGCCCTGCAGGACCAGGCAGGAGGAAAGGTTCACGCGTGCCTCGTGATTCGCCGGATTGTTCCGGAGAGCCAGGCGAAGCATCTGTTCCGCCTCCACCAGGCGGCCCTCGGCTCGATAGCCGCGAGCCAGATTGTAGGGGGTGGTATCGTTGGTCGGCTCGCCACGCAGCGCCGTCAGATAGAATCGCCGCGCCGCCTCGATTTCTCCGCGCTGTTCAAGGAGCACACCGTAATTGTTGTTGGCCAACCAGCAGTATGGATTTCGGTGCAGCGTATCGCGCCACAGCGGTTCTTGATCGTGGAACATCGCGGCATCGCTCCGAGCCAAGAGGCCAAAACCGAGCCCGACGACAACGACCATGCCCCAGGCTGTCGGCATCATTGTTCCTTCAGGTCGCCACCGGCGCAGCCCAAGCACCAGCCCAGCGGCCAGCACGGGCATCGCCGGGTACTGCCAGTGATCGGCCACATACGAATACCGCATGAAATAGACATTAAACAGGCCGAGCACCGGGAAGAGCATCGCGAAATAGCATACAAGGGTGGTGAAGATCAACGTCTTGCGGTGGCGGTCGGCGATCCAAGCGGCGGCCAGTAACGCCAGCCCGAGCAGCGTCGGCAAATAGTCGGTAAGCCTGTCTGGATCAATCGTCCAGCGTGGATGCACGAAGCAGGTCCCACGCGGGACGACGGCCTGCGCCAGGTGAAACCAACCGATCCAGCCCATGCGAGCTATGCGCTCGGCGACTCCGGCGCTCCAGGCGGCGCCGGAGGCACCCTTGTGTGCTTCATACCACACGGTGACGGCGCCAAGGAAGATCGAAATCACCACCATCGGCGCCAGATCACGCCACCGCCCGCGCCGCGGTCGAAAAGCGCCAGAACCAATGCCCAGCACGATCGGCAGCGGCGCCACGGCAGTCTTGCAAAGCATCGCCGCCACGAAACCCAACAACGCCAATCGCCAATAGCGCTTCGCGCTTGTTGTCTCGTACTTCACCCACGCCAGCGTCGTCCACAGCGCCAAATTCACACTTAGCAAGTTCCGCAACTGGCACATCCAGGCTACCGCGGGCACAAGCACTGGGTGCAGCCCAAAACAAGCCGCCCCCACGGCCGCCAGTGTGGGATTGATGCGGCGCAGCAGTACGTAGACCAGTGCCGTATTGCCCATGTGCAACAGCACATTCAGCACGTGATACGGCAGCGACCAATCGCCCCAAAGCTGGTGCATCGCCCAAAAGGCCGTGAACGAAAGCGGGTAATACTGCGGCGTCTCGGTGGTGAGCCAAATGCGCCACAACCCGCCCGGCTGGCGGACCGCCTCGATATTGGCGAACTGCTCGTCGTCGTCCCACAAGTACCCGCCGTGAAGCGCCGGCCAATAAACCCACAGAATCGCCGCGGCGATGAGAATCATGGGCCCAGCGACTCGCAGCGTACGGTTGAGTCGGTCGGCAATGACGGGTTCGACGCGGTTGCGAAGCATCAATAACGAGTTCGGTGACTGTCCACCACCAGCCAGCCGCTGGCTTTAGGCCGGCGAACTTAGAGCGGCATTGGAGTCCGACGCCCACCAAGCGCCAGCATTGCACAACAGTTCCAGTCTATGCCCAGCGGCGCAACGTCGCGAGCGGCTAACGTCCAAGCGTGCCTGGGGCAAGGGCCGTTAAGGCCGTGCCTCAGTGAGGCGCCACTGCAACATCAAGGCAACCGGTGCGCCGATACGGCGTCATGTTAGCTGTGCAAGGGCAAGTGCGCCCTAGCGGCCGTTGCCAGTTGGAGGCGCCGACGGACCTCCCTGCTGCTCTGGCTCGGGCTCCGCATCGCCGCCCAGCAACCGTGTCACCTCGCCGCGCGCGTTGATGAAGCCTGCACGGATTAGTCGCGCGAAATGTTGCTCGGGACTCTCCGGGGCTTTTGACCGCGCCACGCTTAACTCGGCAGCCAGTTCGTGGGGCGATTGCATCTTCATCAATCCAAGTTTGGGCGAAAAACGCCCAGAATGCAACCCGGATCCCTGATCACTACCTAGATATGAGTTTCGCGCGCAAACCCGGCGCCAGGCGTACCCCAGCGAAGTGCCGCCGCGGTGTCAGCCCAATCGGTGCACTGCTGGGGCACGCTTCGCTTAGCCACAGCCACACAATTGCTCAGCGGCCCAATTCGCCCGCCGGGTGCCTGGGGCCAAGGCCGCAGGAGATCTGGTCGGAATACGAACGGCAGCACGACCTGTCGGGAAAAGCTGGACAGACCGCCGGAATTGATCCCTGCAGCCGATGTGTTTGGCTCGGCGAATCGATTCAGGATGTGATCAACCAACGCGATGCCGACGGTAGTCAGGCCCCTTTGTTTTTCGTCCGCGTTGGATCGCCAACCTACTACTGCAAACGAGGCGACCGTTGATCAGCGTCGGGTGTCGCGTCGCTGGGGCTAGGGCCGTTAGGCCGTGCCGCCGCGATGAGCTGCTGCGGCGTCACATTCATCGCCGCATCACTGGGGCACGCTTCGCTTGGCCCCAGCCACACGTCGCTGTCACCTATCGCGTTACTGCGCTGACCATACTGGCGCGACTTCTACGCCATGATCGTAGGTGCGCCGGCGCATGTCACGCTGGCCCGTCGTCGTGTCGATGAACAGCCATTCGCCGTGACGTTGACCGTTAACAAGAGGTCCTTCGGTAAGCCTGAAGCCGTCGCCTTGCGTAACTTCAATCTCGCGCCCAAAAAACGGCGTCTGCGACCAGCGCGAGTAGTAGTTGTCGAAATGGGACCGAGCGACCTTCCAGGATTTCACGCGTGGGAATTCAGCTAACAAGTCGGGCAGGAGATGGTGCACCAGGGCCAATAAACCAAAGGACAAAGCAACCCCAATGGCTACGCCAACACCTACTTGTCCCCGACGAGACAGATTTGTGCAAGTATCATTCACCCAGTTGGCCACCGCAACAACCAAAACCAATATGAGAAAGTTAACTCCCACGTCTCCAGTCGGCGGCGTCAGCAGAATGGCGATAATTGCCAGTGGGTAGCCGAACAATATTGCACCGCAACCTGCACTTGCCACCCCTTCAACCAGTGTTTCCCTTTTGGTCATAACGACGGAGGATCCGATGAGTTCACGGCGCGTCCTCTCGCGACACGTTCATCGCCATTTCTTTCTCCGTCTCATTCCCTGACCTTGGATGTAGGCGACTTGTTGCACGTTGTCTTTCTCATCGTATGTGACGCGGACCGTCGTATCGGTGCCACTTGCAACTGCTTCAATCGGGGTCCCTACAACCTCCCAAAGCCCTAGCGTGAGAAAATCCATTGCTGCGTGACCAACCGTGCGTGCAACCTTATTCCCTTTTGAATAGCCTTGCGTAAATGCATGGACGTCTGATCGCTGTCCGTGATCGTCGACCTCGCTGTGAGCCGGGCTCCCCAACTCCGCAATCACGATTGACCTGGGTGTGCCCTCGGCAAGAACGTCCAGATCCATGGCGTTGGGCTGATGCGCGGCCATATAGACGGCACATCCGGGCTGAGTGACTAAAGTCAACAGCGAGAATGCGAGGAACAGCCTTCCGTTTGTTTGAATCGTTCGATCAATTGCAATGCGCTCCATGGTATACATGCTCCGTACGCAAAATGGGTCGACGGGTGCCAGCGATGCCCACCGGCAGTCTACGAGCTTTGAAGCTACTCGGAGGGCTGGCAAAATGATGACAACCTGCCAATGCGAGGGGAGAAAAATATCGAGAGGTGTGGTGTCAAGCAAGGTCAAATGCGAAGAAATCGGGGGATTCGCACGGCGATTTCACTATACTAAACCAATAACGTGCCCCTACACGGTGGAAAACCTTCGAAAGCACGCCGGGTGTCTGGGGTTAAGACCGATAGGCCGTGCCCCAGCGAAGCGCCGGGTGCCTGGGGCTGAGGCGGCAGGCCGTACCCCAGCGAAGTGCCGCCGCGGTGTCAGCCCAATCGGTGCACTGCTGGGGCACGCTTCGCTTAGCCCCAGCCACACGATTGCTCAGCGGCCCAATTCGCCCGCCAGCTCACCGGCACCGTAGATTTCGCGCAGCGATTCGAGGATCGCACCGGAATTCACGTAGATCGCCCGAGCCAATTCGTCCGTGTAGATATAGTCGGCCGAGAGCGATTGGATATTGCCGTCGAAGATGATGCCGACGAATTGCCCTTGGCGATTGAAGACGGGGCTGCCGGAATTTCCGCCGATGATGTCGGCGGTGCAGACCACGTTGAAGGGCGTGTCCAGCTTCAGCCGGCCGCGTGCCTTGTGCCAGCTTGAGGGGAGCTTCCACGGCGGCTGGGCGTTGTGAGTCTTCTCATGGTCGAAGGCGCCGCCGATAGTGGTCCACGGCGGCAACTGCTTGCCGTCCTCGACAAAACCGGACACCGTTCCGAACGCCAGCCGCAGCGTGAAGGTGGCGTCCGGGTACGCCGCCGTGCCGCTGGTGGCGAAGATCGCCTTGGTGATCTCGGCGTAGGCCTGCCGCTCGACCTCCTCGATCTCCGCTTCAAATCGCTTGCGAACGGCCCGCGCTTGCGGATCGACCGCTCGCGCCAGCGCGATCATCGGGTCGGTCGACTTGGCTAAGACCGCTGGCCCGCCCGTGGCGAGCCTCTTGCGCTCCGCCACGTCGGCCAGGCCACTGCCAGAGACGAGCTCGACGGCGCGATCTTGCGGGCTTTTGCCGGTCAGAACCGTTTCGACCAGCGGATGATTTCCGCTCAGCTCCTCGGCCAGATTGGAAAGCGAATCGGCCAAGTTCGCGATCTCCAAGTCACTGTAGATCGGCGCGGTCGAGAACAACTGTTGTTCGAGCGACTCGCGTGCCGAATCGCGAAACTCGCGGAGCCGCTCGGCATTGGGCTTCTGATCCTCCTCGGCCATCCGCACAAGCGTCCGCGCGATCTCGAACAGTTGCGAGCGGAACGCTAGCCCACGTTCCAGCATCTGTCGCTCGATAAAAAGCTCGCGATGCGCTTGCTGCGCGGCGGCGATCTGGTCCCAGGCCTCGCGACCGCTCTTCAGCTTTGCGTCGGCCGCCACCTGAGACCGCAGCGCCTCCTCACGCGCTAGCTTGTCGGCCACCAGGCGCGGGTCCTGGAGCCCGCGCAGCATGCCTGAGAGCGCCTTGCGCGAATTTTGCACCGAGAACAGCTCGTCCTTGGCGCGGCGCGTGGCCTCCGGGCTGTCGAGCCCATATTGCTGCAGCACGATCTCGTGCCTCCGCAGCTCGGCCAGGCGGAACGGCAGCGCCACATCACGCAGGAACTCAAGCGCCGCGACGGTGAACAGCCGGCTGGTGCGGCCCGGGTGTCCGCTCACAAACACCAGCTCGCCATCGGCCGCCCCCTTGGGCGACCACTCGAAGAAGTGCTCGATCTTGGCCGGCTTGTCGTTCTCGTAGACGCGGAACAGGCAGATGTCGAGGCAGTAACGCGGGTACTCGAAATTGTCGGGATCACCGCCGAAGAAGGCGATGTCCGACTCGGGTGCATAGACTAGCCGCACGTCGGTGTATTTTTTATAGCGGTACAGGTGGTAGCGGCCGCCGCCGTAGAGCGTCACGACGTCGCTCCGCAGGCCGGTCTGCTTGAGCGACTCGCTCTCGATTTCGGCCATCACCGCGCGCCGCGCGGCGAAGGCGTCGGCCGGGCTCATGTCCGAGCGAACGGCCTGGTTCACGCGATCGGTCACGTCCTCGATCGCCACAAGCTGGTTCAACTCCAGATCGGGCGACTTCTGCTCTTCGCTCGGCGATTTTGCAAGAAAACCATCCTCCAGGTAGTTGTGCTCGCGCGTGGAAATCTTAAACAGCGTATCGGCACCGACATGGTGATTTGTCAACACCAGCCCCGTGCTGGAGACGAACGAGCCCGAGCCGCCGGAATTGAAGCGGACGCTCGCACGCATCGCGTGCTCGATCCACTGGTCGGTGGGCTCGAATCCGTGCCGTTCTTTCAACAGCTCACGCGGCAGATCGTTGTAGAGCCACATGCCTTCATCGGCTCTGGCTGAGGTCACGACGAGCGAGAGCCAGATTGCAAGCAAGGTCAGGCTGTGAAGGTGTTTCTCTTCTCGCATCGCGCGACCCTCGGCGTGTGTAAAGCGATATCGGAGCTGAATCCCGGAGATACTGCCACCGTATCTCGCACGGCGGCCGCCGTGCGAGAAGCTTAACACTGTCGGGAGACAGCGACAAGCTGTTCGAGCAACGGTGGTGGTACTCGGTGCCTGCGGTTTGCGCGCTGTTCCCCCTTCGCCGCATCGCGGATACGCGAGTTTGCGGTGCGACGTGCTTGCTGACAGTCACATGGCCAAATGCGACGGTCTGCGCGGCCAATTGGCTGTCACAGTGACGACCGAACGAGGTTCGTCGCCGACCGCACAAAGCGACGCGTGAATGGTGTGGGCCAACGGCCAAGCCTGCCGAAGCCAGGGGCACTCGCCCCTGGAAAACGTAATATTGTCCCAATGAGCCACAACGGGGCGCACTGCCTCATTGACCGAGGTCGCTTCCATCACGTGCGCTCGCTTCAGGACGAGCTCGGGGCGTTGCTTGCGCGACACGAGATTTCGTTCTGATGAGCGGTACGCGTGGGATTAGGAGTGAGTTCGCCGCGTTGCGGTTAGTGGGCCACCGTTGGGGCGACCGTTTCCAGGGGCTGTGCCCCTGGCTTTGGCAGGTTGGGCCGTTGGCCCAGACGAAATAGTGCGGTTAGGCCGTGCCCAAGCGAAGCCACCACGGCGGTGTCAACCCAATCGGCGCTTTGCTGGTGCACGCTTCGCTTAGCCCCAGCCACCCGACGACTACGGGTGAATCCGTGTTTCGCGAACGGCGCGGCGCGCATTATATTGCTCGTGCAATGATCAATGCGCTGCCTGCATGGCTTTGGTCGTCGCAGACCGCACGCAGGTGGCGTTGGACTGAAAGGTCAACATGGCTCAAACACTTGCACAAGAAGTGCGTGACGACGATCAGCAAGGCGATCCAGCTCATCATGAACCATTCGTGCCCGACCATGTCACCATGCACGAGTTCACCTGGCCGGCTGTACTGGCCGGGTGCGTGCTGGGCATTATTTTCGGCGCCTCGTCGCTGTACTTGGTGTTGAAGGTGGGGATGACCGTCTCGGCCTCGATTCCCGTGGCGGTGCTGTCGATCACACTGTTTCGCGTGTTTTCGCTCGTGCCAGGCATCCGGCGCGCGACGATCCTCGAGAACAACATTGTTCAGACCACCGGCTCGGCGGGCGAGTCGATTGCCTTTGGCGTGGGCGTGACGATTCCTGCATTGATGCTCCTGGGTTTCAACATGGAGTTTGTGCGCGTGATGACGGTCGGCGTGCTGGGGGGCCTGTTGGGCATTTTGATGATGATTCCGCTGAGGCGCGCGTTCATCGTTCGCCAGCACGGCAAGCTGACCTATCCCGAGGGGACGGCCTGCGCCGACGTTCTGATCGTCGGCGAGCGAGGCGGGGCGACGGCCACCACGGTCTTCGCGGGCTTTGGCGTGGCATTTCTGCACAAGTTTTTCACCAAGGCGCTGCACCTGTGGAAGGAGGAGGTGGATCAGCCGTTGTCGACCGCCAGCGGCGCGGGGCTCAAGGGGGGCGTGATCGGCGGCGAGCTGTCGCCGGAGCTCTTGGGCGTGGGATTCATCATCGGGCCGCGCGTCGCCTCGATCATGGTGGCCGGCGGCGTGTTGGCGTATCTGGTCCTGGTGCCGACGATCGTTCTCTTTGGCGAGCAACTCCAGAAACCCTTGGCGCCGGCCACCGGCGAACTGATCCGCGACATGAGCGTCAGCCAGATTCGCAACAACTACATTCTCTATATCGGCGCCGGCGCCGTGGCCACGGGCGGCATTATCAGCATGTTCCGGGCGCTGCCCTTGATCGTGGGCTCGATTCGAAGTGGCTTGGGGGAGCTGTCCAGCGGTCGAGGGCGCGTGCGCGATGACGCAAAACGCCAATCGGTACGCGCCCTTGCCCAGCCCACCTCCGCGCGGGGGGAGACGGATAATCTCGCCAGCTTGAGCGAGGAACGGACTCCGCGAACCTCGCGCGACCTGCCGCTATCCGTGGTGGTACTGGGAAGCTTGGCACTGGTGGCCGTCCTGACGATCGTGCCCAACGTGGGGCTGGGCCTCAGCCTGCACGGGCTGGTCGGCGCCGTGTTGGTCGTGGCGTTTGGGTTCTTGTTCGTCACCGTTTCGTCGCGGCTCACTGGCGAGATCGGCTCATCGTCGAACCCGATTTCTGGGATGACGGTCGCCACGCTATTGTTGACGTGCCTGATATTTCTGGCGCTCGGTCGCACGGATAAGGCCTCGACACTCACGGCGCTCACTGTGGCGGCCGTCGTGTGCATCGCGGCCTCCAACGGCGGCACCACGGCGCAGGATCTGAAGACAGGTTTCCTGGTCGGGGCCACCCCGCGGCTGCAACAGGTGGCGATTCTGATCGGCGCGCTCACCTCGGCACTGGTGATGGGCGCGACGCTCTTGCTATTGAACGAGGCGGGAACGATCTACTCGAACAAGCCGGAGAATCTGCCCGACTACCGCGTGGCAGACGTAAGCCGACTGACCGCGATGGAGCGCGCCGGCGGGCAATATGCCAACGATACGACGCTGTATCATGTGCTCCATGTCCGCGAAGGCGAAATCGCCGGCGTGCCGCAAGGCAAATACCTGGTCGACGAGGAAGGGTCGATCCGTTACCTCGTCGATCCGGCGATCAACGGCCGCCTGCACGATCGCGACGATGGGACCGTGGTCCCCGGAAAGTTCGAGGCGCCGAAAACTCGCCTCATGGCGATCATCATCGACGGCATCCTCAATCAAACTCTGCCGTGGGAGATGGTGGCGATCGGTGGACTGATTGCCGTCACACTGGAACTGGCCGGCGTTTCGTCGCTCCCCTTTGCCGTGGGGGTTTATCTTCCCATTCAGGTATCAGTGCCGATCTTCATCGGCGGATTGTTGCGATGGCTCGTCGACCGACTTCGAAATACGTCGGCAGCCGAGGCGGAGATGAGCCCGGGAGTTTTGCTAAGCTCGGGCTACATTGCGGGCGGGGCAATTGCGGGTGTGCTGGTGGCTTTCTTGGCTTTCTTGCCGGACGATTTTAACGAACGGCTTGGGGAATTCGCTGCTCGTTTACCCCCATGGTGGCTCACCAGCAACTGGCCGGCGATCGCGGCGTTCGGCGTGCTAATGGCGATCCTGCTTGGCGTGGGGCTTTGGTTCGGCACCACCAGAAGTTCCACCGATGTTGGCCCGCTCTCCAAGGACTGACAGCGTACCGAGGCGTCCCAGGGATTCTTCGGTATTGCCGTTCCTTTCGCGCCACGCTGCCTAACGCGAACTCATCATTCCAGCGTTAAGCTCCGCGTCGGCCTACGCAGATTACCGATGCGGACGCCTAGTCAGGCTCGCTATCGGCGATAGGACCGCGCCGGCCGCTACGACTGGCGAAAGTTTCTAAAGTCGCCACCGTACGGCAATCGAAACTAACTGTCGGGGACTCGTCTAGCCGCAGTGTCACCCTTAGAGACTGCACAAGCAGATGAGACCCCAGGGGGGGTCATCTGCCACTCGGTCACGCCTTGACCGTCCGTCGACGCGTGTCGACGGTCTGGCGCGCATGCTCCCCCCTCGGATCGGCAGTTTACCACACGCGGCAGGTCGGTAGCAGTGGACATTCGAGACAGAGCAGTTACCAGACGGCTTCTCTATTTTACGAATTTTCTCTGGCTTCCGAATACCCAGCTTGCCGATGTGACTACCAGGGCGCGGTCCAGAGGGAGCTGAGCCACAGCCAAACAGAAGCGAATTGCGTTAGCCCCGACCCAGATGTTTGCGGTGGGCCGATTGTTCGGCTCGCGACGCGATGGAACAAGCGTCGCAAGCCGCAAGCAAGGGGCGATCCAGCTTCGATTTGTGCGACTCGACAGTAACGATTCGTCCAAGCCGAAGCCGAGTTTCGAATCAAGCGAAAGTAATCGGAGAGCCTGCTATGAAGGTTTTCACTACGGGTCAGGTCGCAAAGATCTGTAAAGTGGCGCCGCGCACCGTCAGTAAATGGTTCGATTCGGGCCGGCTGAAGGGGTATCGCATTCCCGGGTCACAAGATCGTCGCATCCCGCGCGAGTATCTTGTGCGGTTCCTGAAAGAGCACGGAATGCCGTTGGGCGACCTGGAGGATGAGGCACTGGCCAAGGTGTTGGTCGTGGCGCACGATCAGGTGTTGATCGAGAACTTGAAGCGAGAGCTGCCGCTCGATCGCTCGTTCAAGCTGGCCGTGGCGGCGAGCGGGTTCGAGGCCGGAATTCAGGCCGAGAGCTTTCATCCCGACTGCATGATCGTCGACTTCTCGATCGGCCGGACCGAGGCGCTGCAAATCTGTCAGAACCTGCGCCGCAACACGGAATACGCCGACACGATTCTGATTGCCTTGCTGCCCGACGACGGCGAGTCGAACAGCTTCGACCGGTCGAGCATCAACGAAACGTTCAAGAAGCCCTTCGACGCCGCCCTGCTTGCCGAGCGACTGCGGACGTTGATTGGTGCTCGCAAAGAGCTTGTTTGACCCACCACGCGTATACTTGCCCGCTACCTCTCCTCCGCATCGCCGATTCGAATAACCCGTCGCGGCTAGACCCCCGCGACGGATAATTTCTCCTTATTCCCCGGTTCGCGTTTCAATTCCGCGAACAGCCTTGCCCTTGGCAAACGGCTCCTCCTTTGGCGAGCGGCCGGCGTAAGCCGGCCGGTGGCGCATCGCGCGAAGATCGAATCTCCGGCTGTTCCTTTCGCCACGCCTGCGGCCCTGTGCGGCGCTCGTCGCGGCAGACTCTCGCGCGCGGTATCTTCCACCTCCATGGCAATCGAGCGCCATGGCAACGTGCTTGGGAAACTCGGCAGCGGCGCCGCCTGGCTGCGCATTGGTCCCTGGCTGATCGCCGCGGCCGCGACGACGGCGGTCGTCTTGACGCTTTCGCCCGACGGCGCTGGGCCCGGCATCACCTGCGACGAATACTATGACGCCCGCGCCGGAAAGGCGTTGGTGGCGGCCCTGCTGCGCGAGCGGCTGGCGTTCTTCAATTCGACAAATATCGACCGCAACTTCGGCCCATTGACGCTGCATCCGCCTTTGGGGCGCTGGCTCCTGGGCGCAACCCATTGGCTGTTCGACCCCAGCCGCGCCGAGCCCTTCGCGGTGTGGATTGCCGCGGCGCGGCTGGCTCCGGCGTTGGCCTTCGGCGCGTTGGTTGTGATCGTCGGATGCACCAGTGGGCGAGCTGACGGTCCGCTTGCCGGCACGGCGGCGGCCGCGGCGACGGCGCTCGTTCCCAACATGTTCGGCCACGCGCACCTGGCCACGCTAGATACCTTTGCCGCGGTGTCCTATGTCGCGGCGGTGCTGGCGCTGGTTTCGGCGGAAGAACGTGGCGCTAAGACATGGCACGTATTGCTCGCGGGCGCGGTTTGGGGGCTGGCGCTGCTTACGAAAATCCAGGGCTTTCTGCTCGTCGTGCCCGTTGTGGCGTGGTTCATCTGGCATCGTGGCTGGCGCGGCCTGGCGCCGATGACAATTTGGGCGACCACCGGCCTCGTCGTGTTCTTCGCTGGTTGGCCGTGGCTGTGGGTTGATCCGTTGGAGCGGATGACGCGATTCCTCGCCACCGCCACCGATCGGCAGGCGTTGCACGTGTTTTATCTAGGCCGCGTGTGGGATGACGTTGCCGTGCCGTGGCACTATCCGTGGGTCATGTTCGTCGTGACGATGCCAGTAGGACTCTTGCTTCTCGGAGCCGTTGGAGTCTGGTCGCGGCGGACCGAAATCTGGCGCGATCGACGGTTGTCGCTCCTGTTCGTCAATCTGGTCTGGGTGCTGGCGGTCTTTAGTTGGCCCGGCACGCCCGTTTACGACGGCATCCGCCTGTTCCTGATGGTCGTGCCGCTGTGGGCCGTGTGGGTCGGCTTGGGGACGAAATGGCTCGCCGAGTTGCCGTGGCTCGCAAGGTTTTCGCCAAGGTTGCGCCCGATAGCGCTGCTCGCATTCCTAGCGCTGCAAGGGGTCGGCATCGTGATTTATCATCCCGTCCAATTGAGCCATTACAGCTTGCTGGTCGGCGGACTGTTTGGCGCCGAGCGGCTGGGCTTCGAGGTGAGCTATTGGGGCGAGGCGGTCCGCGGACCGTTTCTCGCACGTGCCGTGCCGCCTGTGTCGAATCAATGCGTACTCTATGGTCCACACTTGGCGCAGTTCCAGGCATTGGCGGTGCAGGCCACGTCGCGCGTGCTGCTGGAGAATCGCGTTGAACTGATCGGTTGGGAACCGTCGGACCACGCACCCGATTGCCGATACGCGGTCATCTACCATCGCCGCGCCGACCTGGCGGCGCTCGATCCACTGATTCGCGGCGGCCGAGTGATCGCCGAAGATCGGCGCCAAGGCGTCTGGCTCGCGCGCTGGTACGCCTCGCCACCGTTGCCCGATGAGCGTTCCCGTGCATCCAACGCCCCCGATGCCTAGAATGAAGCCGGTTCAATACTCCAAGCGAAATTACCCAAGCTGAGCCGCGGGCGCGGGCACCGGCCGAAGGCTGGTCGCCACGGAGTGCCCACCACATCGGCCAAGATTCGCGGCAACCGATGACAAACTTCAACCACTTCGACGCGCAAGGCGCCAGCCGCCAGGTCAGGCACGCCGTGCCTGACAGAGCGCCGCCTGCTGCATCGGCGATTGCAGAGCGGATGGCCAGTCGTGCAATCGCAGACCGGTCCGGCAGCGTGGTGTCAGGCACGGGGTGCCTGACCTGGCGGTTGGGTTTGACGACTGCGCTGGTGATCATCGGACTGTCTGCGAGCGCGGCGGAACCGGAGCGCGAACGGCCGAACATCCTTTGGTTGATTGCCGAGGATTTCGGTCCGCACCTGGGCTGCTACGGCACCGAGCAGGTTTGGACGCCGAACCTCGATCGACTGGCGGCCGAGGGGGTTCGCTACACGCGGTTTTTCACTACGGCGCCGGTCTGTTCGCCGAGCCGCAGCGCATGGATGACGGGCATGTACCAGACCACGATCGGAGCCCACAACCACCGCTCGCATCGCGACGACAGCTACCGGCTGCGCGACGGGGTTCGCCTGCTCACCGATTGGATGCGCGACACCGGGTACTTCACGGCCAATGTTCGCGAGTTGACCGAAGCGTGCGGTTTTCGCGGCACGGGCAAGACGGACTGGAATTTCAGCTACGAAGGCGCGCCGTTCGACTCCGACCGCTGGCGCGACCTGAAGCCGCATCAGCCTTTTTTCGCACAGGTCAACTTCCAGGAAACGCATCGAGCCTTTCATGCGCCAAGGCGCGCCGATCCCGCGAGGGTCGAAATCCCGCCCTATTATCCCGACCATCCCGTCACGCGCTCCGACTGGGCGGCGTATTTGGACGCGGCGAGCGAGCTTGACCACAAGATCGGGCTGGTGCTCGAGCAATTAAAGGCCGACGATCTGCTCGAATCGACCGTGGTTGTCTTCTTCGCCGACAACGGTCAGGCGCACGTCCGCGGCAAGCAGTTCTGCTACGACAGCGGGCTCCAAGTGCCGCTGATCATCCGATGGCCGAAGCGATTCGCGGTGCCGGAACATTTCCGAGCAGGCTGGGTCGATGAACGGCTGATTTCGGCGATCGACCTGGCGCCCACGATGCTTGATATTGCCGGGGCCGGCGCGCCGGCGACCATGGAAGGCCAGATTTTTCTCGGCCCGCGCGCGGACGAACCGCGACAATACGCTTTCGGCGCGCGCGACCGCTGCGACGAGACGGTTTTCCGGTTTCGCACGGTCCGCGACGCACGCTACCGATACATCCGCAATTTCACGCACGAGCGGCCGTTTCTTCAGGCGAATGGCTATAAAGAGCGAAGCTATCCCGTCTGGAGCTTGCTCAAAGAGCTTCACGCGCAAGGCAAGCTGACCCCGGCTCAGGCGGCTCTGTGCGCGCCGCGCATGCACGAAGAGGAACTTTACGACACGGAGCACGATCCGCACGAGATACACAACCTGGTGCAGTCGTCCGAGCATCGAGAAATCCTGCAACGACTACGTGAGGCGCTGACTCAATGGATCGACGAGACCAACGATCAAGGCCGCGACCTGGAACCGCCCGAGCTGGCGGCACGCAAAGGGGTCATCAAGCCCACGACGAATCCCAACACCGGCTACACGCTCGACGGACAACCGCCTCAGCCGGCCAAGAGCGCGCGGCCGAACATTCTGTTCATCTTCTCCGACGACCATGCCTATCAGGCAATCAGCGCCTACGGCGACCCGCGCAAGCTGCTGGAGACGCCCAATATCGACCGCATTGCTCGCCAGGGCATGCGGTTTGATCGCTGCCTGGTCACGAATTCGATCTGCGGGCCCAGCCGCGCCACGATCCTCACCGGCAAGTACAGCCACGCCAACGGCTTCTACAACAACTCCAACAGCCGCTTCGACGGCTCGCAGGTCACTTTTCCCAGGTTGCTCCGCGCGGCCGGCTACCAGACGGCCCTCATTGGCAAGTGGCATCTCGTGACCGAGCCCGTGGGTTTCGACTATTGGCACATCCTTCCCGGGCAGGGCGTGTACTACAACCCACCGATGATCGAAATGGGCCAGAAGCTAGAGCACGCGGGCTACACGACCGACATCATCACCGACCTGTCGCTTGAATGGTTGAAGCGGCGCGACCGCGGCAAACCGTTTCTGCTCATGTGCCAGCACAAGGCGCCGCACCGCGAGTGGGAGCCGGCGCTGCGGCACCTCGCTCACGACGGCGACCGCCGATACCCCGAGCCCGAGACGCTCTTCGACGATTACGCTGGCCGCGGTCGAGCCGAGCGCGAGCAGGACATGACAATCGCGCGTACGATGACGCCGCGCGATCTGAAGCTCACCCCTCCGCCGCAACTTACATCGGACCAGCGCATGGCATGGGACGCTTACTACGAGCCACGCAATGAAGCGCTCCGGCGTGCCGGTTTGAAAGGCGAAGAACTGGTCCGCTGGAAGTACAACCGGTATCTGCACGACTACCTGGGCTGCATCAAAGCGGTCGACGAGAGCATCGGGCGGCTGTTGACGTATCTCGATGAGAACGGTCTTGGCGAGAATACGATCGTCGTCTATTCATCCGACCAGGGCTTTTTTCTCGGCGAGCACGGCTGGTTCGACAAGCGGTGGATTTTCGAAGAGTCGCTGCGGACGCCCCTGTTGATTCGGTGGCCCGGCGTCGTCCAGCCGGGAAGCACCAGCGGGGAACTGGTCTCGAACCTCGACTTTGCCGAGACGTTTCTGGAGGCCGCCGGCGTGGCCGTACCCGACGAGATGCAGGGGCGCAGCCTCGTGCCGATCCTCGAAGGGCAAACGCCGTCCGACTGGCGGAAAAGCTTTTACTATCACTTCTGCGAGTTTCCTGGGGTCCACGCCGTCAGGCGACATTACGGCGTGGTGACCGACCGCTACAAGCTGGTCCGCTTCTACGAGGCCGACGTTGACTACTGGGAGCTATTTGACCTGCACACCGACCCGCGGGAGCTGACGAGTGTGTACGGCCGCCCGAACTACGGTCCAATGCAGCACCACCTGGAAGAGGAGCTGGCGCGCCTGCGCCGCGAGCTCAAGGTGCCCGAAGCGGACGCGGTGGAGACGACTCCCCAGCCACGCAGGGCGCCGCCGTAGTCTGCGGCTCATGGGTGGCGATGTGGACATTTCGCAACGAAGAACGGAATTGCTGACGATTGTCACCGTTTGTCAGTGCCTGGCAGCAGCCGGCCGAGCGACCGATCGCTCGGTCGCTAATCGCCTTGCGCTGCCGCGCGGGTGACGAGCGTCGCGCGTGGCCCAACTTGTGCGAGCAGAAACGAATGGGGGGACTGTCGATCGTCCTTCCAAAAGCAATGCAACATGCGCAATCCAAAGAAAGTGCTTGTGCGTGCCTTGCTAGCAAGATGGGTTCGCGTGCGAGCACCTATTGGAGGGAAAATGCAGTGGGGCGAATGGGGTGCCGTATCCCGTGCGGATCGCGGACTCACTTGATATACTGGGGAGTGGGATCGTGTCTACGTCAGCGCGTCAGCCCCGTCGCGCTCTAGGCTGAGAAGCACGGCGCGGGGGATCTCGAGGTAGTTGAAATGTTGACGCAAAGCTTGTTATTCGCCGTAAAAGGAATCAAGGCCAACACGACCGCATTCGGGCGAGTTACTCATTTTCTCGAAACGGCCGAGCCGCTGATCGTGATGGCTGGGGTGGCCTTCCTCGTGGTCCTGCTGGTTTTGGCGCTCATGGGCCGCCGGTTGGAGTTGACGTTTTTGATGCTGATGGCCTGCTCGATGTCGGCTGTGGCCATTGTTTGGCTGGACACCGGGAGTACCGTGGCGCGATTCATCCTGATCGGGCTTCTGGCGGTCAATGCACCTCGATTTCTCGCCGTGCCAAAAGTACCGCTGGCGTTTTTTTGGCTCTATGTGATCATTGGCGCGAGCATGACCATCTTTTCCCCCGTGATCACGTGGACCGTGCAGTGGGCTGCCTTGCTAACGGGTGTGGGGCTGGTTGGTATCGCGTTGACCGACTATGCGCGCGACCGTAAGGCGATCACAAGACTTTGCATTGCCTTCTTGCTGGTAGCCGCCGTGTGGGGATCGGTAGGCTCGGTGACCGTGGGCAAACTGGCCAAGGAGGACGAGGGCGGCCAGCGATTCACGGGTCATACCAGCAACCCAGGAACGTTTACCCAGACGGGCGGCATACTGCTTCCCTTTGCTGTATGGGGGGCGATGCGACCGTGGGCGAAAAAGTGGCGTTTTCTCTGCGGAATGCTGGCGATCGGCATGGCCATCGTGCTCATTGCCAGCGCACAGAGAACTGGTACCTTTGCGGGAGCGATCGGCTGTATTCCACTCCTGGCACGGCGCGATGCACGTCAATTGCTGGTCGGCTTGCTCGTCGTCGGCACGGTGGCTCTGCTGGCGTATCAATTGTCGTCGCTCAATCAGAGACATACCGCGTTTATCCTGAAGCGTTACTTGGACGACGACAGTAGCGGCCGAACGACGATCTGGGCCAACGCGATCGAGAAGTTGATGCAAAACCCGATCTTGGGCAAGGGGTTTGGGGCGAACAAGTACTTTCGCCGACAGTTGGAGCATGGGACGCACAATGGATATTTGTCGATCTGGTACGATACGGGCATATTGGGGCTGCTGGCGTTCTTGGCGGCGAACGCGGCGGCGGCGTGGTGCGCCTTTACGGCGATCCTCAACGCCAGGGACGTTGAAACGAGCAACCTGGCCAGGCTTGTTCTGGGGGTGCTGATTTGCGTGGGGCTCTGTGGAGCCACGACGCAAGGCGCTGCGTCCCCCAGTGACCTGTCGACATGCGCCCTCTTGATCATGTTGGTTCTCTCCGCGCAAATCGCCGTGATCGCGCGCGACGAACGGCTGCGTCCGGCAGTTAGCCCTGTCGTGCCGTGGGCGTATAGGAGGTATCCCGGCGCCTTGCAACCTGCGGCGCGTGGCGCGTATTTTCCAGCGCCGGCGGGCCGATATGCCGTCATGAGAGCGCCGCGGCCACCACTCAGATCATCATGACGGAGGCCGTTGTCAGTCCGGTTGAATCGCGCCGCGATCGGCGGCAGTTCATCGACCTGCCGTGGTCCTTGTACCGCACCGATCCGAACTGGATTCCGCCGCTCCGCTGGAACCAAAGCCAACTGCTCGGCTTTCACCGGCACCCGTTCCATGACAACGCGGAATTGCAGTGCTTCCTGGCGCGCCGCGGCGGCGAGGTCTGCGGCCGTGTCGCCGCGATCCTCAATCGCGTGCACAACGAGCACTATGGCGAGCAGCGCGGATTCTTTGGTTACTTCGAGTCGATCGACGACCAGGTGGTCAGCAGCCGCCTCTTCGACGCCGTCAAGCAGTGGTTTGCCAGTCGCGATGTGCGTGCGATCCGCGGCCCCACCAATCCATCGATGAATTACGAATGCGGCTTGCTCATTGAGGGGTTCGACAGCCCCCCCACGTTCATGATGACCTATAACCCTCCCTATTATCCGCGTTTGATCGAAGCCAGCGGCTTCCGCAAAACGCACGACTTGTTGGCCTACGCCGGCTATATTGACCAGCTTCCCGAGCTTCAGGAGCGGTTGCGACCGGTCGTCGAACAGGTGCGCGAGCATTTCGACGTGCAAATCCGCGGCATGGACCGCTCGAGGTTCCTGGACGATGTCTACTTGTTCTTCGATCTCTACAATCGCGCGATGGTGACGACATGGGGGTTTGTGCCATTGCCACAGAACGAGAAGCGGCACTTGGGGTCCTCGTTGAAATCGTTGCTGGTGCCGGAATTGGCGCTGGTCGCCGATGTTGACGGCAAACCGGCCGGGACGATTTTGGGGCTCCTGGATTACAACCCGCGGATCAAGGAAATCGACGGCCGCTTGCTGCCGTTTGGGTTCTTGAAGCTCCTGCGCAACCGCCGCGGCATGAAGCGGCTGCGCGTGATTTCGATCAATGTCCTGCCCGAGTTCCAGCGCTGGGGCCTGGGCTTGCTGTTGATGTCGGCACTGGTGCCCAAGGCGCTCGAGCTGGGGATCCAGGAGGCGGAATTTTCGTGGATCTCCGAGGCGAATGATCTGGCGCGGCAAGGTCTCCGCAAGGGCGGCGCCGTCCACATCAAGACATACCGGCTGTACGATTACGAAGCGGCAATGCCGGATGGCGGCTGACGCGCCGGGTCTACCGCGAGCTGAGCCGGCGGCGTAAGCCGCCGGAGTGACGCGCCATACGTACCGTGATGTGCCGAACCGCGTTGGCTCGCGCGTGCCTCGCTCCACAACTGTCGCATCGACGCCCAGAACCCCGCGCTCTCCGTCAGGCGGTACGGCGAATCGGCGGGCAGCTCATGCATCAGGCGCCGATGCGCCTTGGGCAACGCATGATACGGCAGCGAAGGAAACAGGTGGTGCAGCGCGTGGAAGCGCAAGCCCACCGGTGCCCAGAGCTCGCCGGTCAGCGCGTGGTGAGGGTAATTGATCGTATCGAGCAACTGCTCGACAAACGTCATCTCACCGCCGGTATTGCGAAAGCGGTGCGCCACGGCGGTCCGCAGCGCGTTGATCAGCAGGATGCTGGCGGCCGTCAGGTAAATTTGCACGAGCAAGCTGATCGACCAAACCCCGGCGGCGAGACCCCAGACCACCGAGACGCAACAAACGAAGCAGAGCGCTTCCTGCACACGCCACAGGCGGCGCTCCGCCGTCGAAGGGAGCGGCCGCAAATAGCTCGGGTCCACCACCATCGACGAGGCATGCTGGTCGACCCAGCGGCGAAAGGCGGGGCTGGCCCACGCGATGGGAGCCAACAGCAGAAAACGCCCAATGACCAAGGGCGGAATCAGGAAGCTCTGCGCGAGATAGTGGAGGATTCGCCAGGCGGGGCCGGCGGCCAGAGGCAAATACTCGCCATCCTCAGCGGTCCCATAGTGCCGCCGAGCGTGGTGCGCCAGGTGCGTATGGTAGGTAAACGATGGCATTAGAAACGGAATCCCCACCAGCGTGTTCCACGCCACGCGGAACGCAATGAACGTACCCTTGCGCAAATGGGTCAACTCGTGCGTAAACAGCACCGCGCGGTAAAGCGCCAAGACCGACAGCAAGAACGCCAAAGCTTGCCCCGGCAGCGATGGTAGGTTTCTCACTGCCACGAAGGCCGACATGCCCACCGCGAACGACACCAGAAAGTCGCACCAATAGACAAGCGGTCTGGGCTCGAACAGATCCTGCACAATCCGCCGCGCTTCACCGATCGAAAACTCTGGTAATGCTTTGCCGTTCGTTGCCATTTGACCCGTCTCCGCGTGCGGTGGAACGGAACTCATCCACGCGCTCCCGCAGGGGACGCATTGCCCTCATTAGGATCATCGGCTGCCGGGCGCGGTAACGCGACCGTCGAGACCTCCGTGTCGGCATCCTGGGGCCGATCGGCGCTAGCGCGTCACGCCGACCCCACCCCACGCGGCATCGGCGGATATCATCTGCCGCGTGCTGTTATGCCGCCAAACACGACGCTCCCCGCTCATGCGGAGGGAGCGTTCCGACGTTACCATACGCCAACGTCCGAATTCTGATCGACCGCGCCCAATTCGTCAAATGCACTGTGGCTCTGAGGTCACCGTTTTGCAGTTTTGTCCACGCGACGGACGCGCTACCACACGAACTCCAGACCGACGGCGCCGCCGTGGAAGAAGGTGTGCCCCTCGTCGTTGATGGGACGCTGCGCGAACGGCTGTTGGATTTGGTCGGGAGCCAGCGCCAGGCTGCGCACCCACAGGAAATCGTATTCGCCTCGCAGCGTCACGCCGGGAAAAAGCCGGTAGACGCCGGTGATCGCGATCTCGCCCGACGCGGCGAACGATTCCGACGAATCGCTGAAGGTCGCGATGGGCGCGAACGACGGCAGGTCAGCCTCCGTGGGAAACCGGTTCGTGCCCGTGCCGGCGCCCGTCGCAGTTACGCCCGCGTGCTGCGTTATCATCTCGGCGAAATTCACGTATACGCCTCCCTTTCCACGAACGCCAACGCTCCAGTCTGTCCATTCACGCACGAGTTCGGCTCCCCCTTGAAGACCGATGAGGTTGTTCCTCGTTCGATCCGCAAAGCTGGCAACCGGCTGGAGCACATTGTTGGCGTCGAAGGCAAGCGCCGAAAACGAAAAAGCTTCGTGGATTCGCAAATACCGCACCCCGGCCAGCAAACCATACGAAAAATCCTTGAGTGGATATTCACGATGCCACGGTCCCCCTGGAAGCAAGACCAGCCGCCCGCCGCGCTTGGCAATCCGCGTCATCCGCCAGGTAAGCTCAAGACTGTTGAGGTTGGATGAGTAGGTTTCCACATGCCGGTCGGCGATGCCAAACGTATCAATCTGGTTGCCCAGTGCATCAAACACGTTTTCCTGGCGATAGAGCAATCCAAAGTCCGTATCGCCAAATAGACTGTTGATCAGGATCTCTTCCTCGAAGACGAAGAGCTGGTCGGGCGGCGTTTCAATGGGTTGCGCCAGCGCGATGGCCGCGGCGTCCCAATCACTGACCGTGAAATACGTCGCCGAAAGGAAATGGTCGCGTCCTTGCGCGTCAATGCCCAACCACCCTCCGAGGGTGACCAGTGGCCCCGCCTCCGTGTCGAACTCGAATGAATGAAACGACAAGAGATTCGCGCCTACCGAGAGGCGCTGCGCCCCGGTGTTGCCCGTGCCAAACCGAGTTCCCGACGTTCGAGCCGTTGACACCACAAGTTCCTTGGGCCGATTGCGGTTGAGGACCAACAGCCGCATGTCGGCGAACCACCACGGCGCGATCGCCGGCGGCCCCTCTTCGCCCACCCACGAGTCCCAACCCGGTTCGCCTTCGTAGTGCTCGTGTTCAAGGTCGGCCGGCTCATCGGTGATCGCATCCGCAGGCGTTGGCTCCATCGGCTCGTGCTCGAGCAGTTCGTCGGGGCCTTCGGGCAGGTCTAATTCCAGCTCGCTCGGCTCCTCCGGTGCGGCCATTTCCGGATCCGGCAACGGCTCTGGGGCCGCGTCTGCCTCCTGTGCGATACCCCTTTGGACGGCGATTGCGGCGGCCAATGCGAGTGCTGCAATTGACGTTTTCGCCCAGATTGCCATGGATGCCGGCGACTCTGTTGGTCGTCCCTGTGTTTCTTGGCAGCCGCACTCGCAAGGCTGCTGGGGCATGCTCCGCTTAGCCCCAGCCACCCCGCTGCTGGGGCACGCTTTGCTTAGTAGCCAGCCAGCTCGCCGCTGGGGCGTGATTCACGTAGCCTCAGCCACCCATGCGGAAAAGTTCTCCCATCCCTAATCGGCCATACACAGCCTGCTCAACAGGAATAACCGCTGAAATTGGAAAAAGTCACCGTTGCGCCTGTATGCCACGTAAACTACCAATTCCTCGCCATCTATCTAGAATTGGCGGCTATGGGTGGTCAGTGGTCAGTCTGAGCCACTCGGAGAGCTCTGGGCTTTATGCCCACGGTTTTCTGACCACTGACCACTAATCACTGACCATGGGTTGTTGCACAACTTCAACCATCGCGTAATGATCACCACATGACCTCGCCTTTGAAATCATTGATCGCCTCGGGCACCAGACTCTGGCTCGACTCGGTCGATCCGGAGCTTGTGCTGAGCAATCGCAAGCTCGGCGCCACCGGGGCTACATCGAACCCCGTGATTGTCTCGGACTTGATTAAGACTGGACGGTTCGACGGTGTATTGGAAGCAATGCTCGAGCAAGGTCTTTCTGATGACCAGATCGCCTGGCGGCTCACCGATCAGTTGGTGCGCCAAGCGCAGGAGGTGTTTCTACCCGTCTGGGAGGCAACGCAAGGGAACGACGGCTATGTGAGCTTCGAGTTGGATCCGCTGTTGGACGATCCGGCGCTAGGGCCGCCGCACACGGAGCGAGTCGAGCGGTATTTGGAGCTCGGCAAGCAGTGGTCGGCGCGACACAAGAACCGCATGATCAAGGTACCTGCGACGCCAGCGGGCCTGGCCGCGCTGGAGGAGCTGGCCGCATGGGGCGTGACGCTCAACGTGACGCTCGTATTCAGCATGCGTCAGTACGTGGAGGCTCGCGACGCGGTGTGGCGCGGCGCGCAGCGGCGCGCGACACTCGACAGATTCAAGAGCGTCTACAGCATCTTTGTCTCACGGCTCGACATCTATACCGAAAAGTCGGTTCCTGACCTATCGCACGCCGCCCAAGGCCTGGTGGGGATCGTGAACGCCAAGCGGATTTGGGAGGCAAACCGCACGTATTGGAGCGCGCATCCCACGCCCCTGTCGCAAGAGATCATCTTCGCCAGCACCGGCACCAAGAAGCCGAGCGATCCACCCTGGAAATATGTTGAGGCCTTTGCCGGCAGCGACATCGAGACGAATCCTCCGGCCACGAACGACGCCGTCGAGCGGAGCGGCCGCTTGTTTACGCGCCAGGTCGATCAGTTGCCGCCGCGCGAAATACTCGACGAGATCGACCGCAAGCTGGACCTTGAGCACATGGAACGCACGCTCATGTCCGAGGGGATCAAGAAGTTCGCCGATCCGCAGAAGGATCTACTGCAGCTCATTGCGCGGAAGCGAGAGACACTTGCCGCGCCGCACTGAGTTGCCTGGCGGCGAACGGTAGGGCGCGTCCAACGGAGTGAGGCGCGCCGCAAAACCCGTTCGCTTCAAAGGAACTACTTCACCATGGTGCTTGACCGCAACGCCCCCTGTCCGGCGGGCACGGGTAAGAAGATCAAGTTTTGCTGCGCGGACCTGGCCGGCGAGCTTATCAAACTCTCGCGCATGGTGGAGGGGGAACAACTCCGCGCGGGCCTGGATTACGTGTGCGCGTTGGAGAAGCGGTATCCGGATCGCGCCTGTCTGGCCACGACCCGCGCGATGCTCGAAGCGACACTGGGTCGCAAGGAGGACGCGGCCGCGACCGTCGAGCGTGTTTTGGCGCACGCGCCTGAGAATCCGGTGGCCCTTGCCGAGCGTGCTCGATTACTTGCCGAGCAACACGACTTTCCGGCGGCCATCGACGCGATGCAGCGTGCGATTCGCGCCATCGGGGATGACGTGCCGTCGTCGGTCATCGAGGCCATCGACACGCTCGCGGTAGCTCTCCTGGCCAACCGTCACGCCGCCGCCGCGCGTGCGCACATGTTGTTGGCCTTGGAATTCGACGCGACGGACGATGACCGCCGCGCCGTGGTTGCACAAATCGAACGGTCGGCTGGGATCTCGCTGCTGTTGAAGGGAGATCGGCATTTTCAACGCTGTCCGGACCGCGTGCCGTGGAAGAAGCGGTTTATCGCCGCGCGAAGGCTCGCGGAGCGAGCCTGCTGGAAGGAGGCGGCGGACGAGTTCGCGCAAATCGCCGCGTCGGCCGACGACTCACCCGCGGTTTGGCACAACCTGGCCCTCTTGCGCGAGTGGCTGGACGACACGGCCGGCGCCGTGGCGGCATTGCGGAAGTTCGCCACGCTCGATGTACTCGAGGACGACGCGATCGAGGCTCTCGCTTTGGCGATGTGGCTGGAAGGGATAGTTTTCGGCGAGCCGGTGAATGTGCATCGTGTCACCTTTCCGATTCTGGACATCGACCGGTTGACGGCCGCATTTTCGACGAGCGCACGAGTGGCGGCGTCGACCGTGAAACACTCCATCGCCGAGGACCAGGAAAGCGAGCCGGAGCCGCCACCCAAAATGACCGTGGCGCTATGGGACCGCGCGATGCCCACGTCAGGCGAAGGCATCGAGCGCAACGCGGTCCCGCGCGGTTTGGGACATGCGTTCGTCTTCGGCAAGCAGACCGACCGCGACGCGCGGCTCGAGCTGCGCGCGATCGAAGGTCGCGAGCTCGAAGGTGCGAAGGCGCTGGTGGCCGAGCTGGCCGGCGATGCCATCGGTCCACCGTCCGCGGATGCGGTCCTCGATGTGAAGGCCCCGCCGCGGCTGACGCTGCATTTCGCCGGCGCTTACTGGAAGCTTCCGGTGGATACCTCGTTCGATCGGCGCCGAGCACTGTTGGCCGAGGAACGTCGCGAAATGCTGCTGAAGCACTGGCCGAGCGAGGCAAACACGATTCTCGACGGCAAGACGCCGCTCGAGGCCGCCCTAGATCCCGCCTATCGACGGCGCCTGCTGGCATGCGTGCTGCACTTGGAGCTGGAGGGCGATTGGCCTGGGCACTCCGGCGACTGCGATGCCTTGCGACGGCAATTGGGTTTGCCGGAAGCCACGCCGATTGATCCCGCCACGGTTGACCCATTTGGCCTGCCTCCAGCGCGGCTATCGCGCCTCCGAATGGACAAGTTATCCGACGAACAATTGCTGGAGGTGCTGTTTCGAACCATCGCGCTTGGGGCGCGGGCAGCCATGCGAAATGCGGCCGCCGAAATCGTCGAGCGCCCCGATCCCGACAACAAGCTCGACAAACCCCAAGCGCATGGCATCCTGGCGGCGCTGGCCGAGTCGAGCGAAGAGGCGTTGTCGCACATCGACCACGCTCGCGAATTGACCGTGGCGCGCGGCGGTTCGAGCGCGCATTGGGACCTGGAGGAACTTTCCCTGCGGCTCGAGCGCGGTGAGGCTGACCACTTCGTGCGATTGGCGGATCATCTCACGCGTGAGCATATACGTGAGCCAGGCGTGCGAGAGTCGCTGGCCCAAGTCCTCATGGCGGCCGGGTTTATCGGGCCCGATTATCAGCCCACGGAGGCCTACCGCATGGTTCAAGCGCGGTCCCAGCAGGAAGTGGCTGCTTCGGCCGCCGCAACCGAAGAAGCCAGAATCTGGGTACCGGGCGGCGCCAGCGAGCCCACTGGCGAGAAGCCGGTAATCTGGACACCCGGCATGGATTGATTGCGATGCCACAGCCGCAGCTCGATGCCTGGCATATGAGCCGCGCGCTCGAATTGGCGGCCGCCGGTCGCGGATACGTCGAACCGAACCCGCTGGTGGGCTGCGTCATCGCCCAGGGCGCCGAGATTATCGGCGAGGGTTGGCACCGGCGATTCGGCGGTCCGCATGCCGAGATCGAGGCACTTGCAGTCGCCGGTTCACGATCCGCAGGAACCACGCTATATGTAAACCTCGAACCCTGCTGCCACCACGGTAAGACGCCGCCCTGCACTGAGGCCGTGATTGCCGCCGGCGTGCGGCGCGTCGTCATCGCGCACCAGGACCCGTTTCCACCAGTGGCTGGTCGCGGCGTGGCCCAGTTGCAAGCCGCCGGCATCGAGGTTTGTGATGGCGTCGGCCAGGACAAGGCGCTCTCGCTCAACGCGCCATACCTGAAGCTGCTGCGCACACACCGGCCCTGGGTCATCGCCAAGTGGGCCATGACCGCCGACGGCAAGATCGCCAGCCGATCGGGGGACAGTCGCTGGATCTCTAGCGAAGCGTCGCGCCAGGTCGTTCATGAGCTGCGTGGCCGCGTGGATGCGATCCTGGTGGGCCGAGGCACCGTGCAGGCGGACGATCCGCTGCTCACCGCGCGGCCGCCGGGTCCGCGCGTCGCCACGCGCGTCGTGCTCGACACGGGCGCTTCCTTATCGTCGCAAAGCCGCCTGGCGCAAAGTGCGCGCGACGTGCCGGTGCTGGTGGCCGTGGGAGCGCGATCGAGCGAAGTAGACCGCCAGCGCCTGCGCGAGTTGGGTTGCGAAGTGTACGTGTGCGAAGGAACAACGCACGGCGAGCGTGTCGGGGCGCTTTTGGCCGAGTCGGGTCGGCGGCGCATGACCAACGTATTGGTCGAAGGCGGGGCACGAGTACTGGGCACGTTGCTCGACGCCGGTGAAATCGACGAGGTGCACGTGTTTATCGCGCCCGTGCTCCTCGGCGGAGCCACGGCCCCTGGAGCCATTGCCGGCGAGGGACGTGCGAGCATCGCGGAGGCACTAAGATTGCACGATGCAAAATGGCGACCGCTCGCGGCAGATATCTATTTGCACGCGCGAGTGCGTCGCTGAGCCGGCGGCGTCAGCCGCCGGAGTTCGTCGCCGATTGGCATCGATTTCCGTATTCGTGCACAAGCTCAAACGACCGTCCATCGCGATGGAACAGAATTCGACCAAAAGTCGTGCGAGAACCGGCCAAATGGCTCTCTTCGAGTGTTCGATAATCGCAACCGCGCCCTTGATCGGTGATGGCCACGCGCAGGCGACGCGGCTCCAGGACCGCCAAGAGCACCACTTGCCGGTTGCAATACGGCTCGCGCGCGGCGCGTCGCCGCACAAAGGTGTCCACTGTTGAGTCAAGCGGTCCCTGCGGCACGATCTCCAGGTTGCCGCAACACATGGCGACGCGCACCGCGTCGGCCACGGCCTGCGCCAATTTGACACGCCGCGTCGATTCAAATTGTCTGAGCACGCAGGCCGCTTCTTGGCAAAACCGCGGCAACACAACTTCCGGATCGTTGTTGAGCGCCAGGCGGACTTCGGCCAGTGGTTCCTCGCGCGGAGCAGCCACCGGACGTGGCATCGAGGCGCTCTGCTCTACGCAGCGCCGCACCGTGCGCATTAGCTCCTGCATTTGGGTGTCCTTGGCCACGAAGGCGCTCGCGCCAAGTTGCGCGGCCTGCTGGCGTGCGCAGTCGGAATCCCAAGTGCTGGTGAGGATGAACGGCAACCGGCGATTCACCTGCCGCACCGCCTCCAGCACCGCGAAGCCGCTCATCCGCGGCATGACGATGTCGCACACCACGGCGTCCGGCGAGTGCTCGCCAATGTGTTCGAGCGCTTCTTGGCCGTCATCCACCGCCTCGACCTCAAAGCCATCTTCACACAACGAGCGAGCCAGCATGTTTCGATACTGCGGGGCGTCATCGGCAACGAGAATCTTTGCGCGCATATGGTTGTTCCAAGGGGTGGGGCCGAAGTTACTGAATAGTAGGTCGCGAAACGAAGCGAGGCCGCGGATCGTAGGTCAGGCACTCCGTGCCTGACGCGGCCTCGCCCTTGTCGACCGCATGAATAGCCTATCCAATGCACGCGCTCCACGATGGCCAATCCATCCGGCGGCGCGATGTCAGGCACGGGGTGCCTGACCTACGGCTGCTACTTCGGCTGCGGCTCCGCCACCGGCGCGCCGCCAGCCGCGGCCGCTTGCGCTTCCACGAGGTTGACGAGCCCGTCGCCGTCGACGTCGAGTCGCGCGAACTGTTCGCGCGTACCCAGAAACTCACGCGCGCTGATATCGCCGTCGGCATTGATGTCCATGCGCGCGAACCAGGGGGGGCTATCAGGGACGGACCTGCGCGAACTGGAGAGGACAGTGCCGACGAGGTCGAAGTCCTGATTGCCGGCCTCGACCGGCAGGTCGCCGCGCCGCAACGTGAGCACGAGCTGGCTGGGCAGTTCATGGGCGGAAACGCAGCCATCGTTGTCTACATCCATTGCGCGCAGGTGTTTGGCCATGCCTCGTTGTTCGCGCAGACTGAGGTCGCGGCCGCCCACGGTATCGACGGAGGAAAGTAGCGCGTCCTCGCCTCCAGAAACCGAGACTCGAACCTGGCTTGCGAGCGGCGCGCTCCATTGGCGTAGAAATTCTTCCAGCTCCGCGACATAGATCTTTCCGTCGTGGTCGCGATCGCAGACGTCAAAATGTCGTGCGACAACTTGGCCGGCGGCCGTGAACTCCCGGCTGTCGAGATAGCCGTTCTTGTCCGCGTCGCCCCGTTCCAACATGCCCTGGCTGAGTTTCGGTTCGCGCAGTTGTCCCAACAGGTCGCTGGCGCTGATTCGCAGCGCCACCCGTCCCCACTGGAGCAGGAGCACCTGGCCCGGATACGGATCCTTTTGCTGGATGGACCCCATTTCATCGGGGACCTGCGCAACCGCCAGACGTTGCGCCTCGCCTGGCCTGGCAAAGGCTGTGTTCAGCGTAATGTGAGGATCGATGGTGGCAAGCTCTTCGATCTCGATGCGATCCAGCGTGTGATTTTGGTTCTTGTCGAGCGACGCGACCAGGGTGGGAACGAGCGGGAAGCAGTCCGCGGTGATTTCGCCAGCGCGCTGGTAGCGCTCTGCCACAGCGTAGTAGATCGATCCCCAGTTGGGCTTCGCTCCCATGTGGACGTAGAGTGGTGGACCTTGCGCGGTCGACGGTTGTAAATCGGGCGAGGGCAATTCGGCGATCGCGCCGCGAAGCTCCACCTCCGTCACCCACTGGTCATCGTCGGCGTCGCGCAAGCGGAGCCGGTCGGACGCGGCGTCAATCTCTGCCGCCGAGAGTGCGCCATCTGCATCGGCGTCCAAAAGTTGCATTAGCGGAGAACCGCCCGATCGCGCGCTTTGTCGCGAATCGTCGAGCTTGAATATCGGGCCAATGCCCTTGAGGTCCACGAGAAATCGCGGCAGCTCCTCGCGTTCCACCAGTCCGTTGTCGTTGCGGTCGTAGCGGCGGACTTCTTGCTTCGCGTTACGCGGTTCATTGCCTTCGTTGTCCATGGGCGGATCGAACCATTGGCGGAGCCGCGCGATCGCGTCCGGCCATTTCGCTGGCTTGCCGTCTGGCGCGGCGATCTTGAGCATGACGTCGGATAGCGCGTCGCGCTGAGCGGCTAGCGATTTGCCGTCGGACGAGATGATCAGATCGACAACAAGCGGGCCGCCAGGCAGAAACAACAGCAGCCTTTGTCGCGTCGCGTCGGTTGGGGGCGCGCCGGTCTGCGGCCGTTTCGCTGCGACGGGTTCGGCGGCGTTGACGTTCGAAACGAGCAACAACGCAGAGATCAGTAGCGAGAAGTACGCGATGTTTCGTCGCCGCGAAGTAGCACCCGTTGGCACTGCTGGGCAATCCAACAGTGGCACCCCAGGGGGCTTACGCCCCACGCTCGCCGGTAGATGCACGCACAGGCGAGCGGCCGGTGTAAGCCGGCCGGTGGCGTATCGCTGACGATCGCCTTCATGCGAGCACAGCATCGATCGGTGTTCCCTCGGCGATGCGGATGGGCCGGCCCATTTCGGCGGTGTTTTGCGTCGAGGGGTCCACCCCCACCGCGCGGCAGACCGTGGCCAAGAGGTCGCCCACGTCGACTTTGCCATCCTCGACCGTCATGCCGTCATCGCTCGTTCGACCGAACGCCTGCCCGCCGCGGATGCCACCGCCGGCGAGTACGGCCGTCCACGCGGCCGGGTAATGGTCTCGGCCGGCGTTCTGGTTGATCACCGGCGTCCGCCCGAACTCACCCATCCAGAGAATAGTGGTGGCGGTCAAGAGGCCGCGTTCATTCAGCTCGCTCATCAAACGGCTCCAGCCGGTATCGAGTAGCTGGGACAGGCTACGCACCGCCTGAAAATTGTTCTGGTGAGTGTCCCACGCCACCTGGTTGTTGCCAAAACTGCCGAGCGAGATTTCGATGCAGGGGACGCCGGCCTCAATCAGCCGCCGAGCCATGAGGCACGCCTGGCCGAAACCACCGCGCCCGTAGGACTCGCGCGTGGCGGCCGGCTCGGCCGAGAGGTCGAAGGCCTTGGCCACCTCGCCCTGCATCATGCGCATCGCTCGCTGGTAGACGGTGTCATGCGCCAAGGGTGACGCCGAGCGATGACTCGTCAGAAAACCATCCTGAAGCTCCCGCCACAACCCGATGCGATCCGCGGTTTGGGCGGCGCCTCGCAGGTCCGCCACGCCGAGCTCGACGAGCGCCTGCGAGCCGTTTGGCTGCGGACCGGCCGAGCGCTCCTCGACGGCCAAGGGCGCAAACCGCGGCCCCAGGAAGCCGGGTCCGAACGCCAAGGGATTGAAGGGAACCTGCGGGCCGATCGTGACGTAGTTGGGAATCTCCGCCTCACTGCTGCCGAGCTCCTTGGACAATAGCGCGCTGATCGGCGGATAGCGGACCGGCTCACCGGGGCGGTGACCGGTGCGCATGAGGAAGGTCGCCCGTGCGTGGTCTCCTTCCTTGGTGCTCAGGCTGCGGACGACCGCTAGCCGATCGGCCATCGTGGCGAGCTTCGGCAGGTGCTCGCTGATCTTAAGCCCCGGAACGCTCGTCTCGATTTCCTTGAACTGCCCGCCGTTCGCATGGCTGTGCTTCAGATCAAAGGTATCGATCTGGCTTGGCCCGCCGGTCATCCACAGGAGCACAAAGTGGCGGCGCGGCGAGTTCTCGGCGATCTCGCGCGCCAGAGCCGGCATCCAGCCGCTGGCGGTGCACCCCAACGCCGTGGCGCCCAACGCGCGAAGCGCCTGCCGACGGGATATTTCGCTCATGGAGATTTTCCTTTCGCGGCCCAATTTCCGAAAGCTCGGCGGGCCTCGCTGCGCTCGACCCGCCCTACGCCGATTGCCTCCGCGGTGAATCCGTTAATGGTTAAGCTGGAATTCGGCGGTGTTGACGAGCGCCCATAGTATGTCAGCCATCGCCTGGCGACTGTGGCCTCGCGCGGCGGCGTGCTCGATATGCTCAGTCATTGCGAGGAGCTCTTGCGGCCGGGGCGGTCGCGAGAGCGTAGCCAAGAGCAGCGTCTCCACTCGATCCTGATTGCTGAAAAAGGGGGCGTCCAGCGCCGCCAGCAGCCCGCTCTTCTCGAGATTGACTGCCTCGGACACAAGCGCCCCGTTCATCAGCGTCAACGCTTGCGGAATGCCGGAATCGAATTCCGTGGGCGTGTTCGTGCCGGCGTCGAACTTTGCCAGGAAAGCGAGTCGCGAGCTGTCCAGTGCGCGGCCGAGCATCGCGCCCTCGGTGTACTGTGCCGGCGGCCGCAGGGTGGCGCGGACCAGGCTGTCGTAAAGCTGATCGGGCGTCATGGCCCTGATCGGCATGCGCGCAAATAGCTCCGGCGCGACCGGCGGATCGTCGTCCGCCATTCGGCTGGATCGCTGATACGCCTGCGTGTTCGCCAGCACGCGAAACAGCTCGCGAAGATCGAACGCGCTGTCGATGAAATACTGCGCCAGTTCATCGAGCAGCTCTGGATGGCTTGGGCGGTTTGAACCGTCCAGGTCATCCACCGGCTCGACCAGCGCGCGGCCGAACATGAGCGACCAGACTCGGTTGACCGTGGCGCGGGCGAAGTAGGGGTTGTCGCGCGAGGCGAGCCAGATCGCCAACTGAAGGCGGCGACCTTCGGGCTCCGGCGTAGTGGCCAGCTCGCCGCCGAGGTATTTCGGCGGCACCGGCTCGCTCGTATCGGGCAGCATCACCTCGCCATCGACGGTGTCGATGAGCTCCATCTGCGCTTGCGGCCCCTGCGGCTGTTGGAGCCTTGCGAAGAAGGCCGCGAAGCCCCAGAAATCGGGCTGCGTCCAATGTCCAAACGGGTGGTTGTGACATTGCGCGCAGCCGATCTGCACGCCCAGAAAAATCCGCGACGTGGTGGCGGCGATCTCTTCGGGCTTCAGCCCCAGCGCCGTATAGAACAGCGTGGGGCGATTTTGGCGCGGGCTGCCGGTGGCGACCAGCAGATCGGCCACGACATGGTCATAACGGCGGTTTTCGGCGAACTGCTGTCGCAGCCATCCCTCGAAGCCGGCCAGCGCCGCGAGATCCTCGCTCACCGCGCCGCGCGGCAGCATGATCCGCCGCCACGTGTTCGCCATGTGCGAGGCGTGGCGTGGAGAAGCCAATAGCCGGTCGATCCACCTGGCTCGTTTGTCGGCGGTCGAATCAGCGAGAAATGCACGGACCTCGCTCACGGTGGGAATGACGCCCGCCAGATCGAGCGAAGCGCGGCGGCAAAATTCGCTATCGTCCGATCGCGCCGCGGGGCGGACGTTCGCACTAACCCAGCGCTCGGCGACGAGCATGTCGACGCGAGCTGACATGACGGCCGAGGCGCTGCGAGGCGCTTCGTCGGCGATTGCCGAAGCCGCAATCAATGCGACCACGCCGCCCATAAGCGGCCACGCACAATGCAGGATGCGAACACCACAAGCCATGTTCGCCGTCGCGCTGGAACGTCTTAGTACTATCGGTGAGACAGCGGCGCACAGAATGGCGTAGCTGCCGTTAGCATAGCAGATATGTACTGTCAAGCGAAGCACGGCCCCTTCACATGTGCTTGCTGATATCAGACGTTGGCTGGTCGCCTCCCATCGGCTCTCAACCCATGCTACAATGATCGCCCGACGCACCAGAGGCTTCCGGTGGTGGTCATGGGCTACTCGTTTCCCCCGAATATCGAGCGCATGATTCAGCAGCGGATGCAAGCAGGTGGTTACCACTCCGAAGATGAACTGCTCGTCGACGCCATGCTCGCACTGGAAGATATAGAACAACGCGAATCGGAACTTCGAGCCGAGATCGGCCGCCGAGTCGCCAAATCCGGCACCGCGTTATCCCTGCCTCTGGAGCGAACCGCGCTGAAGAGCGAGGCGCGTCGGCGCATCGCTCAAAGGGAGTCGCTTCCTTGACTCCGGAGGTTGCCGATCTAAGACGCGGTCGACGACTTGCACAATATCTGGGCGTTGGCAACCGGGCTGTCTGCTTGTGAAATCCCGGAGACACGGCCGGGTTACCCACAATGCAGAAGATCCAAAAACTGCTGGTCGCCAATCGAGGCGAGATCGCCATCCGTGTGTGCCGCAGCGCGCACGAGCTGGGTATCCGCACGGTGGCCATTTATTCGCACGAGGACCGCTACGCCTTGCACCGGTTCAAGGCCGATGAGTCGTACCAGGTCGGTCGACCCGGGGAGCCGATCCGCTCGTACCTCGACATTGATCGAATCCTGCGGCTGGCGCGCGAGCAGGAGGTCGATGCGATTCATCCTGGTTATGGGTTTCTCTCGGAGAATCCGCAGCTTGCGCGCTCCTGTCGCACGGCCGGGGTGACATTCGTTGGGCCGCCGGTCGAGGTGCTCGAGCAATTCGGCGACAAGCTCGTCGCGCGCCGCATTGCCGAGCAGGCGAGCGTGCCCGTGCTGCCGGGCAGCGATGCCCCACTTGCCAACACCGAAGAAGCCTGTCGCGTGGCCCAGCGGCTGGGTTACCCGGTGCTGCTCAAGGCGGCCAAGGGGGGGGGTGGCCGGGGCATGCGCGCCGTTGAGCGACCGGATGATATGGAGGAGGCGTTCGAGCAGGCAACGCGCGAGGCCGCCTCGGCGTTCGGCAGCGGCGAGATGTTTCTCGAAAAGCTCGTCACGCGGCCGCGCCATATCGAGGTGCAACTGCTGGGCGACCGGCACGGCCATCTGGTGCACCTTTATGAACGCGATTGCTCGCTGCAGAGGCGGCACCAGAAGCTGGCCGAGATCGCCCCGGCATTGAATCTCTACGCGACGCTGCGCGCGCGACTGTGCGAATCGGCACTGGCGATCGGACGCGCGGTCGACTACCAGAATGCCGGAACGGTGGAGTTCCTCGTCGATTCGGCGACGGGAGATTACTTCTTCATCGAGGTCAACCCGCGGATCCAGGTCGAACATACCGTGACCGAGGCGGTGACGGGGATCGACCTGGTGATGAGCCAGATTCTCGTGGCCGAAGGGGCGCCGCTCTCCGATCCTCGAATCGGCCTGCCGTCACAAGAGGCGGTGCAGGTCCGCGGCTTCGCGCTGCAATGCCGCGTGACGACCGAGTCGCCCGAGAACAAGTTCATGCCCGACTACGGACGGATCACGCACTATCGCTCGGCCGGGGGCACCGGCGTGCGGCTCGATGGCGGCTCGGCGTTCAGCGGGGCCGTGGTGACGCCGTTCTACGATTCACTGTTGGTGAAGGTGACGACCTCTGCCGGCCGTTTTGAAGAAACCGCGCGCCGCATGGAGCGCTGTTTGCAGGAGTTTCGAGTTCGCGGTGTGAAGACGAATATCCCCTTCCTGATCAACCTCGTCACGCACCCCGACTTTATCGCGGGGCGGTGCACGACGCGGTTCATCGACGAAACGCCGGAGCTGTTTGAGTTCGTGCGGCGGCGCGATCGCGCGACGCGGCTCTTTTCCTATCTGGCCGAGGTGATCGTCAACGGGCATCCGCTGGTGAAGAAGCGCCCGGCAAAGTCGCGGCGCGTGCCGGCGCCTATTCCAAAGCTTGACGGCGGTGTGCCGATACCCAGCGGAATGCGCCAGCGGCTGCAGGCGATGGGCCCCGAGCGCTTCGCGCGCTGGATTCTGGAGCACAAGCCGCTCTTGCTGACCGACACGACATTCCGCGACGCGCACCAGTCGCTCTTGGCCACGCGCGTTCGCACCTATGACATGCTGGCGATCGCCGAGGCGTATGCGCGGCTGCACCCGGGACTGTTCTCGATCGAAATGTGGGGAGGCGCCACGTACGATACGGCGATGCGCTTTCTCAACGAATGTCCCTGGGAGCGACTGGCGGAGCTGCGCACGCGGATTCCGAACATTTTGTTTCAGATGCTGCTGCGCGCCTCGAACGCCGTCGGTTACTCGAACTACCCCGATAACCTGGTTCAGGCGTTTGTCGACGAAGCGGCCGACGCCGGCATCGACCTGTTCCGGATTTTCGATTCGCTTAATTGGCTTCCCAACCTGCGTGTGGCCATTGACGCGGTGCTCGCCAAGGGCGCGCTGTGCGAAGCGGCCATCTGCTATACGGGCGACATCCTCGACCCCGCGCGCAGCAAGTACGACTTGAAGTATTATGTGGACCTGGCGCGGCAGCTCGAATCGTCCGGCGCGCACATCCTGGCGATCAAGGACATGGCGGGCTTGTGCAAGCCGTACGCGGCCGAGCTCCTGGTGCGCACGCTGAAGCAGGAGGTCGGCATCCCGATCCATTTTCACACGCACGATACGAGCGGCATCCAAGCGGCGGCGGTCTTGAAGGCGGCCGAGGTGGGGCTTGACATCGCCGACGGGGCATCGGCGCCGCTCTCGGGATTGACGTCGCAGCCGAGCCTGGATGGACTGGTGGCGGCGCTGCGTTTCACGCCGCGAGCGTCAGGGCTCGATCCGGATGCGCTAGACAGAATCGCCGAATACTGGGAAGCGGTCCGCGAATTCTACGCTCCCTTCGAGAGTGGATTGCAAGCCAGCACCGCCGAGGTTTACAGGCACGAGATGCCGGGCGGGCAATACACGAATCTCTACGAACAGGCGCACGCGGTGGGATTGTCGCTGCGCTGGCACGAAGTCTGCCGCATGTATGCCGAGGTGAATCGGCTGTTGGGAGACGTCGTGAAGGTCACGCCCAGCTCCAAGGCGATCGGCGACCTGGCGCTCTTCATGGTCACCAACGATCTGACCGAGCGCGACCTGCTCGATCCGGCGCGTGAGCTGGCGTTTCCCGAGTCGGTCGTCGACTTGCTCTCCGGCCGCATGGGCCAGCCGCATGGTGGATTTCCGCCGAAGCTGATCGAGCGCGTCGTGCGAGGACAAAAGCCGCTCTCGGGCCGGCACGGCGCGAGCCTGCCGCCGGCCGACTTCGACGCCGCCGCGGCCGAGTTGTCGGCCAAGGTCCAGCACCCCGCCTGCCGCCGCGACGTGATCTCCTATCTCATGTTTCCGCGCGTCTTCACGACGTTTGATGAGCATCGGCAAAAATTCTCCGATACGAGCATTCTGCCGACGCCCTTGTTTCTCTACGGGTTGGAGCCCGGCGAGGAAGCGGCGATCGACATCGAACGTGGCAAGACGCTGATTATCAAGTTTCTCACCGTGGGCGATCCGCATCCCGACGGACAGCGCACGGTGTTCTTCGAGCTCAACGGCCAGCCGCGGAACGTGCTCGTCCAGGACCGCGCGCTTGCGCCCACTGCCGCCAGGCACCTGAAGGCGGACGCGAACAACCCGCTTGAAATCGCCGCGCCCATGCCCGGCCTGGTGGTCACGGTATCGGTCCGTCCCGGCGATGCGGTGGCGCGCGGTCAGAAGCTCTTGTCGCTGGAGGCGATGAAAATGGAGTCGACGATGTACGCCGAACGTGACGGACACATCGCCGAAGTGCTCGTCACCCCAGGCACGCAGGTCGAGGCCGGCGAGCTGGTGATTCGGCTGGAAGCGGCGGGCGGTTGATCGAGATTCTGGCGTGTCCGCCAAGTGAGTCTTTGCGGCCTGGGCAAGGGTGGGCGGACAGCGTGGCCGGATTGCAGCGGTCGAATTGGGCGTTCCGATAGTACGGATAATGTTCGCCGTCAGCGAACACAGGTTATTCAGCGCGCCGGAACCGCAAGCGAGCGCCGCGCCGATAGCTTCACTCGCTTGCGCTTCGAGGTAGTGTGCTGAAGTCCACCGCAGAATGCACGAAGGAGCGCAAGCAATGTGCCGGATTCGCTTTATAGTCCTGGCGATGGTCGTGCCACTTGCGTCCTCGCGCCCGGTCTGGGGGCAATCGTTCGGCATCGAGCTGCACAACACGATGATGCCTGCCGCAGGCGGCATGGCCGGCGCGAGTCTGGCACGGCCGCAGGACTTGCAATCGGCCATCAATGGAAACCCGGCCACGCTCACGCAGTTTCGCGGCACGCAGTTCTCCTTTGGCGGCGGATGGGCGGAGCCCACCTACAACATCACGCAGCTCGACCCACTCCCGCTCGTCGGAGTGACTCCGTACAGCGCGAAGTCCGGAACGCCCGGCGGCGTGTTGGGCAACATCGGCGTCACTCAGGATTTCAGTGCCTTGGGGCTTCCCGCCACCTTGGGAATGGGGCTCATGACCAACGCCGGCGCCGGCGTCGATTTTCGCGACGTGCCGGAATCGAACGGCACCTCGGCGCAGTATTTGGCGCTGGATATCGTCGCTGCCGTGGGCGTCGACGTGACGGAGCGGCTTTCGATGGGCGCCTCATTCATACTAGGCAGCTCCTTCTTGGACGGTCCCTTCGTCGACCTCGGCGGCATGGTTCCGGCTTACGCCACACGCGGCTCGCTGGGGACGTACTACGACCTTGGTTACCACACCTCCCTGGGCGCGTATTGGCAGTCCAAGAAAAGCTTCGTCTTTAGCGATGCCGAGTTGTTTCCGGGCGGCCTGGCGGCGGACATCAATTTCGACCATCCGACAAACGTGGGGCTGGGCATTGCGAACGACGGGCTGATGGACGGCCGACTTCTGTTGGCCGTGGACGTTCTCTACAAGGTGCACAGCGACGCCGATTTTCTGCGTGCGCTCTACAAGGACCAGTGGGTATTCCAGTTCGGCGCACAATACAAATGGAATCCGTGCCTGAGGCTGCGAGCCGGCTACGCCTACAACGAGAACCCGATGCGCGACGCGATCGTCACGAGCATTGGCGACGTGCCGCTGCCGGACGGCATCCCGGGCTTACGCTACATTCAGGGCCAGTTCGCGGCAATCTCGCAGCACCGCATTACGGCCGGAGTTGGGCGGCGAGACGTGCTGCCGGGAATCGACTTCGACTTCTTTGCCGGCGGGATGTTCGAGAACACCGATCAGTTTGCCAGCACCATCGCGCGAGTGGAAAGCTACTGGCTGGGCTTCGGCCTGACGTGGCGCTTCGGCCGCGGCGCCTGCGAACGGTTGCCGGTGCCGGATGAGTGGGGTTGTGGTTGTTGCGAATGAACTCGCGCGCATAGGCGAGCGGCCGGTGTGAGCCGGCGCGTTAGCCGGCCTTGGGAGCGAGCACGCCCACGTACAATGCGCCGTCGGTGTGCCAGGGGTCGCCACCGCCATTGCGGCCCGAGCGGACCTTGTGAAAATCTGGAACGACCTGCACGTCGACCAGCCTGCCGGCTTGCTTGAGGTCGTTGATCAAGTGGTCGCGCTCGGCGTCCACGTCCGGGGCGATGTGGTGTGTGATCTGGGCGGTGGTGTGGCTGAGGCCCACGCGCTCGTCGTAGGTGGCCGAGCCCGCCCACATCGGTCGGCCCTGGTCATCCACCTTGTCGGAGCGCCAGAACCGCACATGATGCCGCTTCCGCGGATCGTCGCCAACCGGTTGCTCGAACGCCAGGTCCTCTTTCCGCCCCCAAAGATACAAGCTGCTCACCGGGGCATCGGCATAGGGACGCTTCAAAATCGTCGCCTCGGCGATTTCCAGGCAACTGCGCAAACTCAGCGGATCGGCTGGATGCCACTTGGCGGCCAGCATGCTCGTAACCAGGTCGGCCTTCGCGCCGATGAGCGCCACGTTGATCGGGTCGCCGGGGTGGCGGTCGCCGGTATAGGTAATCCCCGGCAAATCGTCGAGTGCCGGATGTCGGCGCTCGTATTGACTCCACAGCACCGGCAGCGCGAGGTACGCAACGGCCAGGTAGGCAACGACCACCGCGGCCACCAGCACGGCCACGCGCCTCCAGAGGCTCGCTCGCTGGCCTTGCGCCGGCGGAGGCATCGATTCATCAGGCACTGAATTCATTCCCATGGCGTCAGGCTACTCGCTCGCGCGGTTGTTGCGCCGAGCCTCTTGCTCGAGCAGCTTGATGTCGGCGGGCGACAGCTTCGGCCGATCGATCTTGAGCGTCAGCTTATTCAGCGTGCCGGTGAAGGCAAACGGGACCTGGTAGTCCTTGTCGTCGACCGGCGTGCCGGTGTCGGAGCCGATGTCGAAGCTTTCGTCCCATTGAAGGATGACCGGGATCGTACGCTCGATTTTTTGGGTGGCGACTTCCTTGCCGTCCACCTTCAGCACGCCCGTTCCGCCACGGCCCAGGCCACTCATATTATTGAAGGCGAGCGTGGCGAAACCGAGGCCGTCATACTTGAAGTCGAACATGAGCGTGTGCTTGCCGGGCGATAGAGCCTCGTCGCTCGCCCAGCGGTCTCGCTTAAGGTCAACCAGGTTCCACGTGAACACCGGCTTGCCCTTGACGATGTAGAAACCCCAACCGCCGAAGCGGCCGCCTTGAGTCGCCAGCACGCCCTCGCCGCCATCGGCCGGCACTTCCACCTCGGCCGTGATCGTGTACGACGCCGCGATCAAGCTGGGGGCGTCGCCCATCGGGATCCCCGTCAGCGCGCCCGAGTAGGTAAACTCGTTGCGGCCCGCCGTCACGCTGGGGCGTGGGGTGACCATGCGAGTGGCCAGCGAATTATCGAGCGGTAAGACCTGGTATTTCGCGGCCTCGGCCATGAACAGCTTTTTCATTTCGTCGAGCTTCTCGGGATGCTCCTGGGACACGTCGTTGTCCTGCGTCCAGTCCTTGGAGAGGTCGTAAAGCTCCCATTTGTAGCTGTTGACGACGTCGGGGTCCGGGGTCGCGCCGAGCTCCCACGGCGACGAGATGGGATGCGTGTTGGCGTACCAGCCTTCATGGTAGATGCCGCGATTGCCGAACATTTCGAAGTATTGCGTCTTGTGACGCGTCGGCACGTTGGCATTGGCCTTGTCGAACGAGTACATCATGCTCACGCCTTCGATCGGCCGCTGCTTGATGCCGTCGACCGTCTCGGGTTGGCGAATGCTCGCGACTTCGAGAATCGTGGGCACGACATCAATAACGTGATGGAACTGGTGGCGAATGCCGCCGGTTTCCTTGATGTGGCCGGGCCACGAGATGCACATCCCTTGTCGCGTGCCGCCAAAGTGCGACGCAACTTGCTTGGTCCACTTGTAGGGCGTGTCGAACGCCCAGGTCCAGCCGACGGCCATGTGGTTGTACGTCTCGTCCGAACCCCAGGCATCGTAGAAATACTTCAACTGGTCGGCGACCGGCACCTCGACGCTGTTGAACTGCGCGACCTCATTGGGAGTGCCATTCGGTGAACCCTCGGCGCTCGACCCGTTGTCGCCACTGATATAGATGATCAGCGTGTCGTCGAGCTTGCCGATGTCCTCGACTGCCTGAATCACGCGGCCGATTTCGTGATCGGTGTACGCTAGGTAAGCCGCATAGACATCCGCCTGGCGAATGAACAGCTTTTTTTCGTCGGCGTTCAATTGGTTCCACTGCTTCAGTAGTTTGTCCGGCCAGGGCGTCAACCGGGCATTCTGCGAGATCACGCCCAGCTTCTTCTGGTTGGCGAAAATCTGATCGCGCAGCGCATTCCAACCCTTGTCGAACAGATGCATCTTGCTGATCTTTTCGATCCATTCCGGCGTTGCGTGATGCGGCGCGTGCGTACCGCCGGGGGTGTAGTGGACGAAAAACGGTTTCTTCGGGTCCACCTCGTTGAGCATCTTCAGGTGCGCGATGGCGTCGTCGGCCATGGCGGTGGTTAGGTTCCATTTCGGATTGCCGAGGTAGGGGTAGATCTGCGTCGTCTGCCGAAAGAGATTCGGCTGCCACTGGCTGGTGTCGCCGCCGACAAACCCGTAGAAGTAATCAAACCCCATGCCAATTGGCCAGCGATCAAACGGCCCCGCCTGGCTCGCCTCGAAGGCCGGCACGTTGTGGTCTTTGCCGAACCAGGAGGTCGCATAGCCGTTATCCTTCAGGATGCGCCCGATCGTCGCGCAGTCTTCACTGATGATGCTGTCGTAGCCAGGGTAGCCCGTGGACATTTCGGAGATCACGCCGAAGCCGGCGGAATGGTGGTTGCGACCGGTGATCAGTGCGGCGCGGGTCGGTGAGCAGAGCGCGGTGGAATGGAACTGCGTGTAGCGCAGCCCCGCCTTGGCGATGCGATCCAATGCCGGCGTGGGGATGACGCCGCCGAAAGTGCTCGGCGCGCCGAAGCCGCAGTCGTCAGTCATGATCAACAGCACATTGGGCGCGCCCTCGGGCGGCACGATCGTTGGCGGCCAGAACGGTTTCGACTGAAAGGCGTTGTCCTTGATGACGCCGGCGAACTTGGGCGGTGGCGCCGGAAGTTGCCGTCCGTCAATCGACGTGGTGGCGCTGGGCGAACCCGGCGCGGCGGTCGCCGCGGGTGGTTTGCTCGTCGCCGGCGGATCGGCCGCAACGGCGTGCACGAAAGGCGTGAGCCGACTCAACCCAATCAGGTAACCCAGTAGCGCCCCCAGCGCAACGGCAAGCAACACGGGTAATATGGTGGCTTTCAACTTGTGCCCTTTCTGCAGATCAAGGCGCGGTTTCCCCGACAAAGAGCGATTCTATCCGCCCGTTGGCTTCTTTCAACAACGAATCGGCCAGGCGCGTCCACGGCCTGACGATAACCGCGGCGAAGCCACGCGACAGGCCGTAATCCTTACCGCTCCTTGTCCTGCGCGCCGTGCCGGAGAATCACCTCATTGATCACGTACACCGACACGGGGACGGCGAGAATCAGGCCCCAGATGCCAAAAAAGTAATGGGCGAATGGCAGGATGGCGATGATCAGCACCGGGTGAAGCTCCATCACCCCGCCCAGGATCCGCGGGCTGAAGAGAAAGGTTTCCAAGAGCACGACCAGCACGACGGCCCCCGATGCCTTGAGCGCCAGCACGATCCCGCCGCCGGGCTGGATCAGTGCGATGGCCGCGATCAGCGCCCAGGCGATGAGCATGCCGAGCGTCGGCACGAGGCACAAGACAAACACGGCGCCGGCGAGCAGCACCGCATGCTCGACGCCAAGGATCACCAGTGCGAGGAAAATGACCGTGGCGTTGCACAGCGCAATCAGGCCCTGGGCGCGCATCGCTCGGCCGACGAGCAAACCCAGGCTCGACAGCGCCGGGACCACCTCGTCATAGACGCCGCGCAACCACGTATCGCGCAACCGTCGCCCCGCGCGCTGCAACGCGGGAAAGTCGAGGCAGATGAAAAAGCTGAGCAACAGCGCCGTGCCCAAATCGACCGGGAATTTCAAGAGCGAAGAGAGGACCTGCTCCACGCGCGCGGAGCTTTGACCGCTCATGTCCGATTCGATCTGGTGGCGGATCAGCTTCGCCAACCCATTGGTGCTCCACCACGCCTGAAACAGCTCGTGCTTCTTGGCTGCCTCAAAGTCGGCGCGGAGCCGCGCCTCGCGGTCGCTGGCCGAAACCAGGTGCATCTGTTCCAGCGCATCGCCAAACGCGACCGGCCCCTGCGGCCGCACCTTCTGAAGCTCGACGAATTGCTCGAATTTGTACGGCACGGACTCCGGAGACTTCTGGCGCAGGCTGTTATAGTGCTCGCGGAAATGCTCAAGGAATTCAGGGGACGAGTGGGCAACGACGAGCGCGCGGTTCAGCGAATCGTCGAGCCACTCTTGCCGCAGCGCCGCCAGCGCGGTCGAATCGCGTCGCGCGCGTTGAAGATACTCCTCGGCGTCGGCTGGCATGGCCGAAGGTGCCTGGGAACTTGACTCGCCGCTTTGCCCAGATTTCTCCTGATCTACGCCGGACGCCTCTGCCTGTGACCGCGCGAACTTTTTCGTGCGGAACCACTCCTCGAAATCCTTGCTCGAGGTCCCTTCGCTGATCAAGTGGCTCCGAATTCGGCCGCGCTGCGTCTCCGCGAATTGTCGGCTGAAGCCGCCTTCGATCCGGTCTTCCAGCTTCGGGAATTCAAGGTATTCCGACACGTAGCGCGCACCGGATTTGCTAAACTCGTCGATTGCTCGACGGTATCGCTCGTCCTGCGCGTCGCCAAATTCGCGCCGGAACTCCGCGGGGCCGACGTAGGTTTCGACCAGGCGCGCCACCTCGGTTTCCGGGTTGGTCCGACTGAGCCAGCCCGCGAGGTGCCGGCATTGCACGATCAAGTGAGGCATCACCAAGGTACCCACGATGAGCAGGATCAGCGGGCCCAACACGAACACACCCAGCGTGAGCAGGCGCCTGATGCCGGGGCGCTCGCGATCGGGCGACAGCTTCTTCATGCCGAAATCCACCGCCGAAAGCGCCAGGTACGTTGACAAAAACGTCATGAAGCCGAGAAAGAAAAAATCTCGTGCCAGGTAAAGGATTCCCAGGAACACGCCCCAGATGGCGACTCTGGCGAGCAGTGTTTGCCACGGCAGGTGTTTCAAATCGCCGGGGTCGGCGCGGCGCGACGAATCGTCAGATGTGCTCATGGTTGCGCCGCTGGAAGCACCTCGAAGTTCGTTCCGCCGTCAAGAAACGGCCGGATTCGACGGACTGGGCCGGCTTCGTTGCGCGTCGGCCTTAATCAGCAACCGCATCACCCAAACGAGCGCCAGGACGGTCATCAGCCCGACGAAAAGAATCAGCCAAAGGTACTGATCCGCTTTGACCACGACGAACAGCGTCAGGAGAAGCAGCGCACCCACCAGCGAAAAGAGCCATTCGAGGTGAACGCCGGCCAGAATACAACCGAGCGCGAGCAGCAACACGGCGTTCAAACCGGCCGCCACGCCCGTCTCCTGGCCCGTGCCGCGGATGAAGAAGTCGACCCACAATGCAACCGCGATCGCCAGCCAATGAAACACCTGGCGAAGGACCGAAAAGTGACCTCCGTCGCCGTACCGCGACCGGCTCCATGCAGTGACAATGCAGAGCACCGCGTAAACCGGCACGAGCGAAATCCAATAGGTGGGGGCGATCGCGCGGCTGGTGGTCGTGAGGCCGACGCCCAACATTGCCAACAAGAGCATCGCAATCGCCACCACGAGCGACATTTTCCACGAGCGGTGAATCGGGAGCATCCAGATCTTCTCTCGCGAAGCGCCGGTCTTCGATGATGAGGTCGAGCCGACATTCGCATCCGAAGGTTGGTCGTGCATCGGGACGCTCCACACGGACTAAATGAGGATGGTCGAATACGGCGGTCAGTATAGCCGATGGCGCGAGATCTGCCGTGGCGCCCATGGCAGCCTGTTGAAGAAGCGCGCATTTGGGTCAGCCGTTGTGTGCCACTGGCTCTGCCAGTGTGAAACTCGCTCGATTGACTGGCACTGGCAACACTCAGCCATGCCGTTCCGTGCGTTCCACGCACCGCGCCGCGCAGCGGCACGACAGTCGACCGATTGCTTCGGTTCACACGTCTTCGCGAAGCCACTTCCAGGCGTTGTCGATCTGGCTGGCGTCGAAGTATTGGATTTTGGCCATCGTGAACGGCTTGCAGACCTTGGCCATCCACTCTTCCCATTTTTTTTCGCCCACGAGCGCAATCCGTTCGATCTTGGTGCAGTGGGTGGTGGAAAACTTGATGTCGTCCCACAGCGCCTTGGCATCCCAGCCGTGGAAGTCGTGGAACTGCGCCAAGAGCCGCACCTTGCCTTGCGAGCCCACGGCGGCGTCAATCATGGGCACGAACTTCTTGTAGTCCTCATCATGCAGCTTGCCGGACATCTTGAAGCCCAAGACCTTGTCCGACGATGTGGAGAGCGGTTCGATCATCGCATTGGCTCCCAAGTTTTCAGTGCCGTGAATCCTTTGCTCGCAAATGGAGCGGCTGGTTACCTGCCGCTCTTTTCCTTGATCCGCGCCTCGACTTGCTTCTTCAACGATTACTTGTCACTGCGAAGAACCTCTTTGAAGTCGTTCTTCATACTGATGACAATCCAGCCCTTTGACTGTGCCTCATCGTACAATGCCTGCGTGAAAGTACCTACCTTGGTGTCGGGCAGGCCTTGGGCCGGGCCGTAGGCGTATTCGCGCTGCGGATCATCGTGCAGCACAAGCATCATCAGCCGCGCGCCATCGCCGGCGCCGGTGTATTCCAGCATTTGCTGATCGCCGGTCGAGTTGCCAAACGCCGCGCGGGGCCGACGGCCGATCATCAAGTGAATGCCCTCGGGCTTTCCCGCGTTATTGTCGTTCAGCAGCAAGTTCGGCTCCTTGGTGAGGAACGGCCGACCATTCTTGTCATAGCCGTATTGGGTGGCGCCCGCCGTCCCGACGACTTGTTCAGGCGGGATGCCGTAGGTGCCTTCCGAATAGGCGCGCACGAAGTCCTGGCCGCCGCCTGTCACCATGTATGTTTTGTAGCCGTTCGCGCGCAAGTATTCGAGCACTTCCTGCATCGGCTGGTACGTTAGCTGGGTATAGGGCCGCCGCCAGCGATGGTCTGTCGCGGTTTCCAGCCACTTTCTGGCTTCTTCGTTGAATTCCTCAACCGACATGCCGGTGAGCGTCGCCGCCAAAATCTCTTCAAGGTCTTTCATCGAAAGCTTGGCAATCGCGTCTCGGTCGCCGGAAAGCACCGTCTTGAACGGCTCGACATTCTCCAGTTCCGGCTTCCGTGTCACGACTGCCGGGACGCGCTCCAGGCAATAGATCACCTGCGTGTACATCGGATGCTCGACCCACAACGTGCCATCCTGGTCGAACGTGGCAATCCGCTCGACCGGTGGGACGAAATCGGCGCTCGACTGATCGGTCGTATCGCGGACAAACTTCAAGATCGATTGTTTGGCGCGCCCGTCGTTCCACGAAGCGAGTGCATCTTGTGCGTACGAACCGCGGCCCACACTCAGTAGCCATAGTATTGCCAGCGCAGCAATGGCTTTTTTTTCTGATCGCCATGTCATGGTCGTTCTCCGGCCCGAAGAAACGCGGGCGGTTCGTGCGAACCGCCCGCTGTACAAGTCGTCGATGGACTAGCGGCCGTGTTGTTCGTTGATCATCGCTTCGACTTGCTTCCTCACCGCATCCAGGTTGAACGACGCCGGGTCCTGCATCGGTGGATAGTCGACGGCAGTCATTGCGAGAGCCGCCACTCTCTGCTGGACGAGCACGAACCGCCAGAACTCCCGCGCAAAGAATTCGTTCCCGTAGCCAAACGCGCCGGTCAATGCGCTTTCTCCGCCAATCATCGGGAACCGCTCGAACGGGTCCTGACGGATGTTGACAAGACCAGGCATGTCGGTTGTGACCTTGGGGCCCGGCCAACCCGTGGGCTGCACGATGAACTGGAATTTGAAATCGTCCAGGCGCAGGGCGCCCAGCTTGGGCCCGGCAAAGTACCACAGCTCGTGACGTTTCGACGGCCCCTTGCCCGTGAGCAGGTCCATCTGGTTGTAGCCGTCGAGGTGGTTCTTGTAGGTGCGGTCGCCGAGCTTCACGCCTTTGAGAAGCTGATCCGTAATGTTCGCGTTGCCGGCGGCTGCGCAGAGGGTGGGGAACCAATCGAGACCAGAGAAGATGCCATTCTCGACGCTGCCGGGCTTGATCTTGCCGGGCCAGCGAATAATGCACGGGGCGCGAAAACCGCCCTCGTAGGCCGTTCCCTTCTGCCCTTTGAACGGCGTATTGCCACCATCAGGCCAGGTGAATGTCTCGGCGCCATTGTCGGTGCTGAAGATAACGATCGTGTTCTCCGCCTCGCCGATCTCCTCCAGGTGCTTCAACAGTGCGCCGATCGCATCGTCCATCTGCTTTATTCCCGCCTCCTCCAAACCGAAATTGGTCTGGCTGTTCATCATGGCCTGGTACTTCGGATTGAGGAACGTCCAGACGTGCATGCGCGTGGTGTTGTGCCAGATGAAGAACGGCTTGCCTTCCTGCTTGGCTTTGTCCATGAAGTCGCTCGTCGACTTGACAAGCACCTCGTCGAAGGTGGTCATGTCATACTTGTGCTTCTGCGATATCGGGTGCATGTTCGGCACGTTGGACATGTCCGGAAACGGCGCGAGCGGGCCTTCGTCCACGATCCGCTGCTTGCCAACGCGACCCCACCGTGTCTGCTCCGTGGGGTCATCGACGTCGGTGGCGTAGCAGTGCACCAGGTTTCGCGGACCGTACTTGTCGCGATAGGCTTGATCATCGGGGTACGAGTACCAGTACGGGTCGGACATCGCGTCAAGGTGGTACAGATAACCGAAGAACTCGTCGAAGCCGTGCACCGTCGGCAGATACTTGTTCAGGTCGCCGAGGTGATTCTTGCCGAACTGCCCGGTCGCGTAGCCTTGAGCCTTGAGCGCTGTAGCCAGCGTACAGGCTTGCGCGGGGATGCCTACGTCTGCGCCGGCTTGACCAACCGTCGTCAAACCCGTTCGCAACGGGATTTCGCCGGTAATAAAGTTTGCGCGCCCCGCCGTGCAACTCGCCTCCGCGTAGTAGTCGGTGAACAGCATGCCTTGCGAGGCAAGTCGGTCGAGGTTCGGCGTCTGGCCAGACATGATGCCGCGGTGATAAGCGCCGATGTTGAACCAGCCGACATCGTCGCCCATGATGAAGATAATATTCGGCTTCTTGCCGGCCTGTGCCGCGGCGCCGGCTGCGCGGGTGTTTTGCTGGTTGAACGCCAGCGCGGTCGCCGCGTTGAGCTCGTCACAACAGCCGGGCGAGGGTGTTTCCGGCGCGCTCGTTTTCGTGGCTGCGGATTCCGACGCAGACGGGGCAGCACCAGCGCGGTCGAGGAGGTTGAGATTTCCAGCGGCTGCGACATAACCGAGCAGGCCGCCCAACGCAAGGACCACCACCACTTGAAGCTTCGTCATGGGGTGCATTGGATATCTCCTAAATCGCCTCAACGAGAACTGCGAAACGGATCCGGTAAGCGCACGACAGTCTATTGAACTTTTATTCCTGTTGCGACGCCTCCGGATTCTTCAATCGCACGAGCAGCCACTGTTCGGTGCGGTCGGCGCCGAAGTGGATCATCGCGGGCGCCTCGTCCTTGGTCAAGTTATAGAGACCGGTCTCCACGACGTCGGCCTTATTGTCGCCAACCGTGAAAGCGACACGCTGCGTGCTCTTATCGACCGAGCCTTGGATGAGCTGCGTCTGTTTGGTGACCGTGTCGGTATAGTTGCCGCGGATTACGCCCTGCTTATTCACCGCGAGCTGAATCACGACGTTCGAGCCGGTTTGTCCGCTCTTGACGAACTGAAAGACGCCCAGCGGAAGCCAATCGCCGTCGGGCGATGCTTGCGCTGCAGCTCCCGTGCTGGCGATCGACGCGGCTTGATCGTAATACTGCGCTGGCGTGCCTTCGTCCTCGCCGTTCACATACACGTTGTCGTCCTGGTACGTGACGGTGTTGCCGTAGTCGTAATAGACCGGCTGGACGTACGGGTAGGCCAGCCACGCCCCCAGTGAGTCCCAAGTGGCGGCGCGCCAGGCGTCGCCGGCCGCCCATCCCGCGGCAAACCAGGCGCCCGGGTGAGCGGCGTACCACCCGCCGCGATAGAGTCCATAATCGTGGAAATTGCCGCGAACGGCGGCTGCCGCGGTATATCGTCCCGCGGGAGAAACACGCGCGAAGCCGGCGGCGTAACCGCCGGGGCCGGCCACGACGCCGCGCGCGGCAACGCCCCCTTCGGGTCCGCGGACCGCGCCTCCAGCCGCCACGCGCCCCCCCGGACCCACTACGGCGCCTTGAATGCCCGCGGCGCCACCGGCGCCCTCGAACCCTCGTGCCGCCGCCGTGCCGCCATGAGGCCCGACGGCCGCCGCGCGGCCCACCGTGTTGCCTTGGGGGCCCGTCACCGCGGTGCCGGCCGCGTAGCCGCCGCGCGGTCCTTCGACCGACCCGTGCTGCACGTTGAAATCACTCGATAGACCGCCGTCGGAGCTGAGGCGATGCATTCCCTCGTCCGAGGGCAAGCCGAGAAAGCTACCGAGCTGACCGCGTGAAGGCGCCTGCGAGAAGCGATCGCCGAAGGAGTCTCGCTGAAGGCCGCCCAAGCCGCCGCCAAGTGCGTCGCCGCCGCGAAAGCCACCCAATCCTTCGCCGCCGAAACCGGCGCCACCGAAGCCCCCACCGGCGCCGAACCGGTCGCCACCAAATCCACCTTCGCCGAAGCCGCCCGCGCGTGCTCCGCCGAATCCCCCGCCGCCGTCACCGAATCCCGCTCCGCCAAAACCACCACCGCCCAAGCCGCCGGGTCGTCCTCCGGCAAATCCTCCGCCGCCAAATCCTCCCCCGATTCCTCCACCCCCGATTCCTCCACCGGCAAGTCCGCCGGCGCGAAAGCCCCCGCCGCCAAGCCCACCACCACCAAAGCCGCCGCCCCCAAAACCACCACCCCCAAATCCCCCGCCCCCACGAAAGCCGCCGCCAAAACCTCGGCCCCAGGTGGGGTTCACCAGCGTTGAAAGTACGACTCCCGTGGTGATTGCCGTGCAGAGCAATTGCCGTTTCATTGTCGGATCTCGCGGAGTGTTACGGGTGCTTGAACTAACGTCGAGGCGCGCCAAGTCGGCGATTATGAACGACTGACCGCGCTCTACTGTCCCGAGGCACCGCCGGGGTCCTTCAGGCGGACCAGCAGCCATTGTTCGGTGCGGTCGGCGCCGAAGTGCATGAGCGCGGGGGCCTCATCTTTCGTCAAGTTATAGAGGCCCGTCTCGACGACCGTTTTTGTATTGTCTCCCACGGTGAATGCCACGCGCTGCGACTGCTTTTCGACCGAGCCGTGCACAGGTTGCGTGCTGTGCGTGACGGTATCGGTGTAATTGCCGCGAAGCACACCCGCTTTGTTCACGGCAAGCTGGATGACCAGGTTCGAGCTGGGATGATCGCTCTTGCACAAGGAAAAGACGCCTAGGGGAAGCCAGTCGCCATCGGCCGAGGCGTCGGCAGTGGTTCCCGTTTGGGCCAGCGTTGTGGCCTGATCGTAAAATTGTTCCGCCGTGCCGGCCGATTGTCCGTTCACATAGACGTTGTTGTCCTGGTAGGTGACATTGCTGCCATAATCGTAGTAGACGGGCGGCGCTGACGCATAACCACACCAGGCTCCGACCGAGGTCCAGGTGGCGGGCGTCCAGGCGTATCCAGGGCTCCAGCGAGCCGCGGCCCAAGCCCCTGGGTGATCGGCGTACCAACCTTGTCCATACGCGCCGTAGTCGTGGAAGTTTCCTCGCGCGGCCGCGGCGGTGTTGTATCGCGCCGAGGGGGGTACTTGTCCGAAGCCGTTATTCTGCCCTGCCGCGTATCCGGCGGCCGCGCCTTGGGCGCCGGAGTATTGTGGCTGATTACGATTGGCGGCGGCGGCGCCGGCCGCGGCGCCTTGAGCGCCGGAGTATTCGGGCTGATTGCGATTCTCGGCCGCGGCGCCTTGTGCGCCCGAGTATTGAGGTTGGTCTCTGTTTGCCGCGGCAGCACCCGCCGCCGCGCCTTGTCCAGCAGAGGCTTGCGGCTGACGACGATTCTCGGCGGCGGCGCCGGCCGCGGCGCCTTGCGCGCCCGAGGCCTGTGATGGGTTGCGGTTGGTGGCGGCAGCGCCAAAGCCTGCTCCCTGCCCACCAGGCGAAGCGCCGCGGTGCGGCATCCCTTCATCCGACGGCATCCCCTGGAAACTGTTCAACTGGCCAGCGCTTGGAGACGAACCGAATCCGCCTTGCGCGCCACGGTTTGACGCGCCACCGAATCCGCCCGCGCCCTGCGCACTACGATCTCCTCCACCGAAACCACTCGCCCCGAAGCCACCTGCACCACGGCCGCCCTGATTGAACCCACCACCGGCACCCCCCGCGCCAAACCCACCCGCTTGCATTCCTCCGCGAGAACTTCCACGGTCGAACCCACCGCCGCCACCGCCGCCACCGCCGCCACCGAAGCCACCGCCACCGAAGCCACCACCTTGGCCGCCACGAGCGCCGCCGCTAAACCCCCCACCGCCGAATCCACCGCCGGCCCCTCCTCCAATTCCGCCTCCGCGACCACCGGCCGAAGCGCCTCTTCCACCCGCGCCACCGCCGATTCCTCCTCGCCCCAAGCATTGATGTATCGGGTAAGTTCCGATCAGCAAGAGCGACACCAGCGCGATATGACGGCCTGACATGGGAGTTTTCCTTGACTTCGTAAGCCAGAAGACGTTTGAAGGACAACTGTTATTCGACGCGCCGCCGCATCACGACTTCGTCGGTATCGGCCAGCGGTTGCCCGTCGACGGAGCGGTTGATCGACTTCCAGGCGTAGGCGTTCTCGTCCAGGCGCGTGAGCAAATTGACTGCCGCGGTGTGCGTTCCGTCGCCGGTCACGCCACGGATCTCCGCGGTCCAACCCCCTTCGCGCGGCGTCCAGATACCGACTGCGTGTCCGCCGTCGGAGCTGAAATTCCACGACTGCACGTGGCCCCCCAGCGGATTCCAGCCAATCAGTTGCACGCCCGATGTCGTCGTGCCGTCGGTATGCGTGACGTTGTAGCTGCGCTCGACATAGCTTTTGTTGGCGACCCAACGGCAGACCGATTCGGACTTGGCACCGTGCTCTTCGGCGTCCCAGGTGCCGATGAGCCATTCCAGGTCGGCCACATTGCGGTAGGCCGACGGCAACTCCACGCGCGTGTCGCGCACCGTGGCCATCAACCACTTGCCATCGACCTTGACATGGACCACGCTGTATTTGCCCATTCCCGGAGCGCCGGCGGGGTGCGGATCGACCATCGCGCGCCCATCTTCGATCGCGGCGTTACTGCCTAACATCCGCAGCGAGTCAATGGCCAGCCGAAGCTGCGCATGGGGGTTCTCGGCAAAGAAGCTGGCGTAGCCATTCTCGATCGCGTCTCGACCGACGAAGTTGCGCCCGGAATCGTCGACGTAGTCGCCGTCCTCGGTCCAGTGGGCGGCAACTTCCTTTGCGTCCCCCCTATTGAACGCGGCGACGAACGTGCGCGACGACTCTCGAATCGCCGCCAGGTCGGCCGCGATGTCCGCCGTCCCGTTCTTCGGCGCCGCGCGTGGCGCCTCGGCGGCCTTTGGCGCGCTTGGGGCGCGCGGCGCTTCTTGCGAAGCGACCCGCGCGGCGGTACAGAGTGAGAGCGCGGCACATACCGCGAGCAAGGTCCGCTGACTCATGATGTATTCTCCAGAGGTATACAATGGCAATGCGCGAAGAAATGCCGGCTGAGTTCGATCATACGACGCCCCAATGCGCCTCGCAAGCGCCAGGGCGAATGTCGACTCGGCGCACGGCCCGTGAAGTCCGACCGGCAACTCGGCTCAGCCGGCATCGCGCGGCGCGAGCGTCAGTCGATCCCCACTTCTTGTAGTAGGTGGTGGAGATGGAAGTGGAATTTGCCGAGCTTGCCGCCGTAGTTGCCGGCGGTGATGGCCACGATTTCGTCGCCGGCCGCGGCGCGGATCGCACTGGCCATCGCGCGCGACACGTGGCCTTCGTCGACGCCGTCGATCACGATCTCGTAGGCGCAAGCAGCTTGCGCGTGAAGGTGCGTCGTCACGCAACCGGCCAACGTTGGGCAATAAGCGTCATTGGTCGACGCCTTGAGCTGCCGATATCGCGAGCCCACCTTGCTGCCGCTTCGCACGACCCCGCCGGGAAACGGCGTGATGACGCCCGATAGCTGCGCCACGGCCTCGGCCGCGCGGCGTGCCGCTACCAGCGCCGCCGTCTGCGAGGCACCCTGAATAATTAGGTTGCCGCCACCGACGCCGTGGCCCACCCCGGCGGTCTCCTCGACCAGGAACTCGCCGTCCATCACCGGTATCCGCCAGTAGCGACGTGCTGCGATGACCTTGCTCTTCTGGTGCCCGTCGCCAAAAAAGCGCAGGTTCTTGCCAAGCGCGATTCGGTCGTCGGTGTCGCGCAATCCGTCGTAGACCGCGGTCGTCGCGCAGGGCAGAAGGCACTGTGCAGTCCGATTGGCAACGGCGCTAGCCAGCGACTTGCTCGAAAAGCCAAAAAAGAGCAGCGCCGCCCCCGGGCGTCCGTCAGGAGTGCGTTCGTGCGGTAGGAATTGCTCAATGCCCGCCTCCGCGTCGCAGCCGATCACACTGGTCGCAAACCCGGTAGCCGCGCGGCAGGCGGCTTCCACCCAATACTCGCACTCGGCCGTAACAACCAGCCGCGCGTACCGCATCGGGAAGGCCTCGGCAAACGTATCTTCGATCTGGGTCGGCCCGATGTTCACGTGGATCTGACGCTGCTTTTGGAAACCAACGCCTCACAGTTGGCTCGATGACGCGGCATGCGCAGGGCGCGGGGATCGGTTTTCTGAGATCGGCTAGGTTCGGCGTGAGTGCGTTCGCGCAATGGAATTGAACCTCGCCTGACATCGAGGATGATCGACGCCAGCATCGAGGCAATCAGCTCGTGACCGGCGCGACTCGGGTGCCAACGGTCGTAGAAGAGCTCTTGCGGCGACCGACCGGCGCGGAATTCGCGAAGAAAAAGCCCGCGCGCGTTGAGCAACGGGAGTTGTTCGCGCCGCGCCACGGCGATGAGGCGCTGGCTGTATTGGCGGAGCACGGGCAGCTCCCTCTCGGCCAAGGGCGCGCGGGGCATGCACACGAGGATAAGCCGGGCGCCGTCCGATTCGACCGCATCACGCAGCTCGGTGAGCGCGCGGTCGAAGTCGTCGAGGGGAACGCGGCGTTGTCCCGGCCAATCTTCCTGGCCGATCGTTCTCCTCAGCTCATTGTCTCGCCGCGCCCATTCATCCAAGCGCCGGTCAGCGGCGTCCTGTCCGCCGCGTGCCTCGAAGGCGAGCCAGTTGGCAAATTGCAGGACGCGAAGCTCGCGGCGCAATCGGTCGCTCTGGCGCCGCCACCACACCAGGGCACGCTGGCTGTGCTGAATCTTCAAGGCGTCGGCCAGGCTACTACACGGGAAGTGCTCATTGACCGCGCCGAAAGCCGCCACGACCACATCGGGCTGGTATTGGCGTACGAGTGACTTGTAGCGCTCCAGTCCTTGCCGCGCGGTGAAGCCGACCACGCCGGCGTTCTGGACCTCCGCGCGCGTGCCGCGCTCGTTCAGTATTCGCTCAAGCTGCGCCGGGTAGGAATCCGCATAGGCCACGCCCATTCCAAAGGTTGAAGAATCGCCGAGTGTGGCGATGCGCAGCACGCCCGGCCTGCGCTGCCTGGCCAAAAGCGGCCCGCGCCAGCCCGCTTCGTTGATCAACTCGTTGTCCCCCCAATCGACCTTCGCGCCCGGCCGCGGCGCCCACAGCGACCAAACATCCACTCTGTGAAGCCCTCGCCCCTGCTTCATCCGCTCGTCTTCAACGGGATTCCAGATTAGGATCGGGACCTCGGCCGATCGGTGCTCGAAGCCGATGAGCCGCAGCGCGCTCTCCAACAGGATGAAGAATGTGACCAGAACGGCGAGCGAGAACAGGAACTTCTTCGTGCGGCTGACCGGAGACATCAGCGCCTTGATACAGTTCGTCAACAGGCGAACCAAGTCTACCTAAGCGGAACGCCTCGTGCCAGAAGATTCCCCAGTGGTCATCCTCCGCGGTGACGATCGCAGCCGTGTCGATTCGCCCTTCGCGACGCCCCTTGACGCGCATCGGGCGCTTCTCTATGACGTGCAACGGTGCTACGAACTTGCGCTGCGCATCGGACGGCCGCCGAACTCAGCCGGCGGCAATAGATTATGACTCGCTCCAACTGGGTCCTCATCAACTGGCGACCTTGCCGCGCCGGCCTGAGCGCATTCTCGTTGGCTCCGCTGATCTTGGCGATCGCTAGCGCCAGCGATGTTTGCGCGAACGCGCCGCGCGACGCATCGTGGGCGCGCGTCACCGAGGACGACCGCTCCATCAAGATCGAGACGGATAAACTCGAAGCGGTCATTCCCAAGAAGGAACCCAAGCAGTGGATGACCGGCATCGAGAAGGGCTCGTTTCTCGACAAAACCACCGGCTTCCGCGAAGTCGGGGATGGACTGATGGTGGTGGATTGGCTGATGGAGGCGGGCAGCGATGAAGCCTGGAGCGAGCAGGTTATCGCCCCGGACGGGCACGGAGTGGGCCGTTATACGTGGCATGCGAATGAGACCGATCCGGCCAGGCGCTCCTACGCGCTTGTGGCCCATGGCAGCAGCCATCGCAAACGGATGGTCGAGGGACCGCAGCTTTGCCACCGGATGAAACCCGTGCGGCCCGAGATCATCCGGGGTTCAGATTTTATTGGCGTCACGACGACCTATCAGTTCGAGTACGCCGCCCCGGGGCGGACCGCCGGTTCGCGTTGGACACAGCGGGTCGTGTTTCCCAAGGGGAAGCGATACTTCGTGTTGATGGACAAGGTCGACACCGTCAACGGTTCCACCGAGATGTTCCTGCGCAACGACACGCCGGGCTGTGTGCGCCATGAGCAGGGCGACACCTTCAGCGAGGTATACCTCAGTTACCTGAGTGGTCCGGCGGGGCTGCGCATTCCGTCAAGCGAGTTTTTCACGCCCTTTCCGCCCGATTTGAAGTTCGGATACCGGCGCGACACGCACCAAACGCCGGGGCATTTCATTCGCGCCTACCACTTGCGCGACAAGGCGACGGGTAAGGACGGCCCGTGGCTGGCCGGCCTGACGCTCCAGCCGTCGGTCGTCTACGAGGCGTGGTGCAGCCAGCGCCCCGGCGGAATCATCGTCATGATCGAGGAGGTCTTCGGCAAGCCGATTCGCGCGGGCGAATCGTTCAGCGCGGCACACATCGTCGGCTTTTTTGACACGATCGAGGACATGCACGCCGTATACAAGGCGAACCAGGGCCACACGGGTCTGGTTGCCAACGAATCGAGTTGGCGCCTCGTAAAATAAACGCCCCAGTGGTTGCTTCCGGCCTCAGCGAGGCGCGCCGACCTGAGCTACCAAAGGGTCATCGAGTTGAGGAACAAAAGCATCACGTCGGCTTCGTCGGCCGGGCGGGGCGATAGTTTCGTTACGCGGTGTTGTGGCAGCGTGCCCTTGACAAGTTCTGGGGCGTCGGCCGCCGTGTAGCCCAAGGCCGACAACCCGTTGGGCAGCTCGAGCATCTGGATGAACTGCACCACGCGATCGGCCAGAATGTCGCCGGCTTCGTCCACGGCCGCGCCCGCCGCTTCGGCACCCAAGAGCTCGGCCGCGCGCAGGTGTCGTTCCGGACAGGCCGGCGCGGTGAACCGAAACACCGCCGGCGCGTTCAGCACAACCGAAACACCGTGCGGCACCAGCGCGTGATCGCCGGGATAACCCACCGGATGGAAGTCGCGCACCATGCCGCTCACCGGGTAGGACATACCGTGGCAAAGGTGAACACCAGCATTGCCGAAGCCGATCCCCGCATAGGCGCTGGCCAGCAACATTTGCGAGCGTGCTTCGTCGTCCGCGGGATTGAGCCACGCGCGGTGAAGGTGCTCGGCCACGAGCGACAATGCGCGTTCGGCCCAGATGTCGCTGATGGGGTTGGCGCCTTGATACGTCGATCGCCGGTTGGGCCGCTCCGCGCGAATCCGCTTGTTAAAAGGCAAGGCGGTATACGATTCCAAGGCATGACACATCACGTCGAGGCCCGTGGAGGCGGCGACCAAGGGCGGCATGGTGTGCGTGTTTTCCGGATCGACTAGCGCCAAACTCGGTCGCAGGTGCCGGTCGGAGATGCCGGTCTTGGCGTGAATTTCCGACAGATCGAAGATCGCGACCCCAGTTGTCTCACTGCCGGTGCCGGCCGTGGTGGGGATTGCCACCAGTGGTTTCAATGGTCCCGGCACGGCGCGCCCCTCGCCGACGGGAGCGGCCACGTACGCCAGCAGATCGGCCGGGTGGGTGGAGTACAGATTTGCCGCCTTCGCCGTATCGATCGTCGAGCCTCCGCCGACGGCCACGAAGGCGTCGTACGGCAGGGACCTTGCGGCGGTAATCGCCACTTGAATCGACTGGTCGGTCGGCTCGATGTGCACGCGATCGAACACGTCGCAGGCGATGCCTTCTCGCTGGATGGCCTGTAGCGCGACATGCACCGGCGGCAGGTCGCGCATCTGCGGATCGGTAAACAAGAGCACGCGCCGCGCGCCCATATCGGCCAGGTCCAGGCCGACTTCGGCCGTCACGCCCGGGCCGAAGCGAAGCCGCGCGCCGGCCATTTCAAATGCCGTGTCATGCTCGTTCATCGTTCGACAAGGTAACAGGCTCGAGTCGCTCGATCAATTACAAGACCTACATCGGCGAGTGGCCGGCGTGAGCCGGCCGGTGACGGTCAGCCGTATTCGGCACATGGCGCACAATCAGGCGCTGCCGACGGACCGTCACCCTACTCTCTCTCGCGATGGAATAGCGGTTGACGGCGCGATATCCGTTCGCGGCGCTCGCGACGCGGCAGGCGATGGCACGAACCAGGCTAACAGCGCCGGCAGCATCACCAGGTCGCCGATCAAGGCCGAGCCAATCGCGATGCACGAAAGCCAGCCGAAGAGGCGGCTGGCGGGCATTTCGCTGAGCAACACGCTGCCGAAGCCGCACAGGAGCACCACGGTCGTGGTAACCATGGCCGCGCCCACCGCCACAAAGGTGCGGCGGATCGCGCCGCGCACGTCGCCGTCGAGGGCGAGCTCGCGCTGAAATCGATTCAAGAAATGGATCGTGTCGTCCACCGCGATCCCCAGGCAGATGCTGAACACGATGACGCTCGTGAGCTGCAGCGACTGTCCGGTGAGCACCAGGACGGAGGAGGCCACCAGCATGGGGAAGACGTTCGGCAGGATGCTGATCAGGCCCAGCCTCAGCGAACGGAAGCACACGGTCATCGTGCCGAAGATCACCACCGCTCCCCAGCCCAGGCTGGGTGCCATGTCGATGATCATGCGGTTGATGTTGCGGCTGGCCACCACCACCGTGCCCGTGAGGCGAAGCTGGATACCGGGGTGCTTCGCTTCCAGCTCGCGAAGGCGGCGCTCGATTTGCTCGAAGACCGGCATGTGCATGCGAGTGCCCTCGTCCTTGACTCGCGCGATGACGAGTGCGCGCCGCAAGTCCTCGCGGAGGAACCGCCGTACGAGGTCGCGCGGCGCCAAGGGCAAAAGCGGAATCCGGCCGTGCAGGTCTCCCTCGGGGCCCGGCAGTGCGGCCAGCAGGTTGAGAACGGAGAGGGGATAGCGCGTTGCCGGCTGCGACTCGACGAGGTGCTGGACTTCGGAGAGCGCGTCGAACACGGCCGCTGAGCCGAGGTTCATGGACGCCGGCCACTGGACCGACACGAACACGTTGAGCGTGCCACCTAGCGACTCGTCGCAATGCTTGAGCGCCAGACACGACTCATTGGTCGGGGGAATGGTCTCCGTCAGCCGGCTATCGGGCCGCAGACGGACCGCGGAGGCCATCAGGCAGAGCGTCGCCAACACGCTCGTGATGGCAACGCGTCGCGGGTGGGTGACAATCCAGTCGATCGGTCGCTCGAACCATTGCGGATTCCACCGTTTGGTACCGCCACCGCCGGCGACAAGCATCGGCTGGTGCGCGACTCGGCGGCTCGCTGGGTTCGGTGCTAGGCGCCAGCCTATTCGCGTGCTCGCCAAGAGCGGCACGAGCGTCACCACCGCGGCCGAGGCCAACAGCGAGCCGGTTGCACAGTCGAGCCCGAACCGCTGGATGATGTCCACCTTGGCCAGCGCCAGCGACGCGAAGCCCGCGGCGGTGGTCAATGCGGTCACCAGGCTGGCCGGCACCACATGCCGAACCGCGGAGGTCGCGGCCGCCAGTGGTGAAAGACCCTGCGACAGCGAGTGCCGGATGTCGATCATCAGATGGACCGAGTCGGTAAATCCGATGACGATCACCAGGATCGGCAGCACCGTGTTGATGACGTTGAGCTTCTCACCCACCAGTCCCAATGCGCCCATGGTCCAAAAGGCGCCCATCATCGGGGCGACGGCCACCAGCATCACCGCCCAAAAGCGACGAAAGAACGCAAATGCCAATCCGAACCCCAGCACGATCCCGATGACGGTGTTTCGTTTCGTCTCGCGCTCCACCGAGGTAAAGATCTCGACGCGCAACGGTGGCACGCCGGTCATGCGCATTCGCAAGCCGGAGCCGACCAGGTGCGGCTCGACCAGGCGGCGCAATCGCGTCACCAAGGGCTCGATCTGACTGATCGAGAGCGAATCGCCGGCCAGACGCGCGATGACCAGCGTCGTGCGCGCATCCACCGAAAGAACCTGACCGACCAATAGTGGATGCGAAAGCGCCTCGGCCTTGGCGCGGGCATAGGCACCCGGTGGCGCACCGAGAGGCGGCAGGAGCGACCGCGGTAGCTCACCCGGGCGGACCAGCACGACGTCGGCAATCGAACGGACGGAGTCGACCTCGTCGACGGTTCGCACCGCGGCCACGATGCGGCGCACCGCCTCCAGCGCGCGCGGCGAAAACAGGTCATCCGACTGGAGCACAAACAGGCAATCGTTGTCGTCGGAGCCGAAATCGGCAAAGAGCTGCTCCAGAAAGAGAAAATCCGCGTCCGACGTCTTGAAAACGCTGCGAGGCACGTCGTCGAAAGTCAGCCAACTGACACCGACCAATGCCGCCACGGTCAGCGCGACCGGCACTGCCGCCAAAAGGACTCGGTGCCGCGCGAAGGCGTCGGCCAATTGGTCGAATCGCACAACGAGATTCCTGGACCGATTAACCGCCGATCGCGTACAGCGCATCAAACGTGCGCAGGTAAATTCGGCCCCCGGAGATGGCCGGCGATGCCGAGATTTCCTCGTCCAGCGCGTTGCTGGTGAGGATCTCGAACTTCCGCCCCGCCTTGACCACCGTCACGACGCCATCGCGCGCCGTGAGGTAAATCTTTCCGTCGGCGTAAACCGGCGAGGCACGGTGCCGCTGTCGGTGCGTTCCCTCGTGATACACTTCGCCGCCCGTCTGCGCGTCAAGGCAGATAAGCCCGCCATTCTCGCGGCAGAGATACACCAGCCCGTCATGGATCAGCGGAGAAGGAACATCGGGGCTGTTGGCGGCGCGAACCCAACGACGTGCTGAGGTCGATTCGCTCACGTCGCCGCGCGCCGCCGGGTCGAGCCCCAACACGGGCCCGTTCTTGGCCGAGGGAACGACGATCAGCCCCTCGGCCGCGGCGGGCGAAGCAACCAGCCGCAGCGTCGGATTGTAATTGGCCTTCGGATTCAGGCCACCGCAGCGCCAGATTTCCGCGCCGTCGTTCAGCCGATGGGCGACGATATAGTCGGCGCCGTGCGTCAAGAGCAACTGCCGCGCGGCGTCGCGATAGATGATCGGTGACGCGTAGGAATGCTCGCACTCGGCGGTCGCGTCGCTCTCGCGCGGCAGTTTCCAAATTTCGCGGCCGTTTGATTTGTCGAGCGCCGCGATGAACGCCCCGCCGCCGTGGATACATTGCAAGTAAAGGCGATCGCCATCGAGCACCGGCGTTGACGTCATGCCGAAACCAATCTCGAACTTTCCGTAGCGCTCCTCCAGATCGAACTTCCAAACCTCGTTGCCGGCAAAGTCGTAGCAAGCCAGGTCGCCGCTGCCCATCAGCGTCCAGACGTGGCGCCCGTCGGTCGATGGCGACGGGGAGGCATAATTCCCCTCGTCGCCACGCACGTCGCGGTTTCCTTGGCCGACCGTGCGCTGCCAAAGGAGTTTGCCCGAGGCATCCGCGCAAATGAGCACCAGCTCTTCGCCAGAGACCGAGGTCAAAAAGATCCGGTCGTCCCATACGACGGGGCTGGCCCCGGCTGGTCCCGGCAAGGGAAGCCGCCAGGCGACGTTTTCCGTCTTGCTCCACGCTTGGGGCAAGCCGGTCTCCAGGCTGATTCCGTTTCCACGCGAGCCGCGCCACTGGGGCCAGTTCTCGCCCCGCGCAGGTCCGCGACTCATGCCGGCAATGCCGAGCCACGGCACGCCCACGGTCGCACACCACACGATCGAATGTTGCACGAGCCAGTTATTCACGGAAACCTCCAGGAAACCGAATCAAGCCAGCCTCAATTGGTGTACTACTCTCGCGCACGACCGATGCCGCGTCAAGTCGCGCCGATGGCGGCCATGAGGCCTGGAGCACAACCTGCTCTACTCCGCCGCAGCACGGGTTCGGTTATCGCCGAACCCGTGGCACCCCGTTCGGCATGCACGTGCATTGGCTGAGCAGAGCTTGGGCGCGAGCGCCGACTTGACCCCTCATGCCTCCTCACTATCTTGGCGACTGAAGCGTTTCGACATTGCACCGACTCCTCCTGGCAGAAAGCATCCATGACCACGATGAACCGTGCACATCAACCGTTCCTGCGCATCGCCATGGGGCTCGTCTTGTTATCTGAGCTGGTCCGGACGAGTCGTGCGGAGCCGCCGATCGTCGACGCCCCGTTCGCGCAATGGTATCGCGACCGAGTGATCCGCGATGAATCGCCCCTCGCGAACGACGTGCGCGGACTGGCATTCGATGCACAAGGCCGCGTGTGGGCTGCGACGGCGGCGGGCCCGCGCCGACTAGAGGGCGACAAATGGGTCACGCCAGCGGGGGACAAGATGGACGGACCTACCTACGATGTCGAGTCCGACTCGCACGGCGTGGTTTGGTTCGCAAGCTGGCAAGGTCCGCTGCGCGCGATGGATGGGCGCGTCGAGCGTGCGGGGGAATTGACGGCGCCCCTGGCGGCGGTGGCGACCAGTGATGTCGGCGTTGTCGTGGGGGGGCCTGATGGAATATGGGAGTGGCAGGCGAACGGCCGGTCATGGCAGCGTCTCGGCATTCCGACCGCGACGAGTATCCAAGACCTGGCGATTGCTCGCGCGAATCTGTGGATTGGCGCGCACATTGGGCTGTTTCGATCGCCGCTGGGCACCGGCGAGACGCGGCGGTTTCATCGGGCCGATGAGCTGCAAAGCGCCGACGTACGCTCAATCGTCATCGGGAGCGACGGGCAGCTGTGGATTGGGTCCAGCGGTGGCATCGATGTGTATGACGACCACCACCGCGTGGCCTCGTTCACGGGCGCCGTGGGCCTGCCGTCGACCGACGTCAAGGCCCTGTCGTTCGACGCCGGCGGCACGTTGTGGGTCGGCACGTCGCTGGGCCTAGCGCGATACCATGACGGCAAATGGTCGCTATGGCACTCCCCGCGGTGGCTGCCCCACGACGACGTCCGCGACGTCAATTTCGATTCGGACGGCGCCGCCTGGGTGGCCACCGCCGGCGGCGTGAGTCGCATCGCACAGCGCCCCATGACGCTCGCCGACAAGGCCGAACATTACATGGCGATGGTGCGTTCACGGCATGTCCGTCCGCCTGGCCTGGTCGAGAAATGTTTCCTCCGCACGCCCGGCGACGTATCCACCTTCGAGCCGATGGACACCGACAACGACGGGCTCTTCACCGGACTTTACCTGGCCGCCGAGTGCTTCCGGTACGCCGTCACGCGCGACGCGGCGGCCAAGCGGAACGCGGACGAGGCGTACGCCGGCATGGAGTTCCTGCAAACGGTCACCGATACGCCCGGCTTCGTGGCACGGACCGTCATTCCGGCCGAGTGGACCCATATGGCCGACGCCAACCGCACCTATTCGCCCGTCGAGTCGGCGGACGAGCGCGTTGGTGACCCGCGCTTCAAGCGCGTCGAGGAGCGCTGGCGCAAGAGCCGCGACGGGCAATGGCTGTGGAAGGGAGACACCAGCTCCGACGAGATCTCGGGCCATTATTTCGCGTACGGGGTGTACTACGACCTGGCGGCCGACGAAACGCAGCGCGAGCGCGTGCGTCGCCACGTGGGTCGGATCACCGATTACATCATTGACGGCGCGCTCGTGCTGCGCGACATCGACGGACAGCACACACGCTGGGGAGTCTGGTCGCCCGAGAAGCTCAATGGCGATCCGAACTGGAGTCCCGAGCGTGGCGTCAACTCCGTGGAAATCCTGTCCTTCCTTCGCGTCGCACAACATGTCACCGGCGAGTTGCGCTATGACGACGTGGCGCGCGAACTGTTGGAGAAGCATGGTTACGAGCAAAACATTCTCGACCCCCGCCCCACGGGACCGAGCCAATACACGTTTATTGATGATCAATTGCTGGCGCTGGCGTATCGCGGACTGCTGGCATACGAGACTGATCGCGCGAGGCGAGCACTCTACATCAAGAGTCTCGACCGCTGGTACGAGACGGTGCGCGCGGTGCACAGTCCGCTGTACGGGTTTGTCTACGGCGCCGCGCGACGCGAAAACTTCGACGCGCGGCCGTGCGTGGAGCTGTTGCGCGACATGCCGCTCGATATGGTCCGCTGGACGGTGGACAACTCGCGCCGCGAGGACGTGCGGCTGGTGCGCCGGCCGTCGATCGAGCTCTGGCAGACCGATCGCCTATTGCCACCGAGCGAGCGCGGGCTCGCGGGATGGGACGGCAATCCCTATGCGGCGCGAGAAGGCGCCGATGGCCGCGACGAAAGCAGCTCGGTCCACTGGCTGTTGCCGTATTGGATGGGGCGCTATGAGCGATTCATTGGCGCGCCACAGCGCTGATCGGATTAGAACGTCGGGAGCACCTCGCCGATTTCGAGTCCGGTGACGATGTCGTTGAGTGCCGCCACGTGCCAGTCCGCGCCCGCCTCACCCATCAGGTGGTCGACCGCACCGTCGTCGATGAGTCGCTCGCCGGATCGGAGAAAGACATTGCCGTTGCTCCGCGGCCCGGTTCCCATTCCGCGTAGATTCGTGACGCGGTCGATGTACTGCCGGTCCGAAGTCCACTCGGCGCGAATCGCGGCCATCTCGTTCGACGCCTGCAGCACGCCGCCGATGAGCAAGTCGTCGCCATCTCCACCGATCAGGCGATCTTGACCGTACCCGCCGACAAGGATATCGGCGCCGGCATCGCCATACAAAGTATCGTTGCCCGCACCGCCTTGGATCACATCATTACCAGTGCCCCCTTCGAGACGATCGTCCCCTGGGCCGCCGTCCAGGCGATCGTTCCCCGCCCCTCCTCGTATGTAATCGTTCCCCGGTCCTCCCAAGAGCAGATCGGCCGCGCTTCCGCCGGTGAGTCGGTCATCCCCCTCGCCGCCACATAGTTCAGCGCGAAGCGAGCTGAGCATTTCCGCGGTCAACACGTCCGACCCGGCTTGACCGTACACGAGAACGCGTCCGGTGACGCCCTGATAGGTGTCGACTCGCCGATCGTTCGCCGGCCCGGTCGTCACCAAAACCTCTCCGGGACCGCCGCTACGCACGTCGATCTCGTCGGCTTGTAACGTCCCCCCAACGACCAGGTTCATACGCTCGGGACGAGCGACATCGGGTTGGAGCGCGGCCGACGCAATCGCAATGGTATGGTTGGCAACCAGCGACTCGCCCCCCCCAATCGGTGAGGCCACCACCGACACATGGTACACACCGACCTCGGGAAAAATGTGCGCGACCGTGACCGCTTCGCTCGCGACCACCGATTCATCGACCAGCGTGTCGCCATTCCAATCGACATCAAAACGGTACGAATCCGATTGTCCCTCGAGTGCAAAAGTAAACGGGCGTGGTTGTCCTCGGATTCCACTCGCGGGTCCTGCGATCGAGAACGACGGACTGCTGGGGAGCAACGAAAACGCGAGGCCAAAAATCTCTGGGTGTGACAGTTGACCCGACGATGGGGCCACCGCCCCAGCGATCGCCAGCGAGTGCTGCGCCCAAAGCTGGGTATTGGTCAATCCAGGGACGGGCGCCGCGATAAATTGCGCGCTGGTTTGCGGAACGACGAAGTCGCCACGCTGCTGGATGTAATAGACGCGGAAGTCGTTCCCCGGAATCTGCTCATAGTCATATATCGTGACGACGTCCGACACCACCAGGTTGCCGTTGCTGTTACCGCCCAAATCCATGTGGTGCCCCTCGCCGACGTACTCCATGAAGATGTTATAGGGTCGCTCGATGTCGCCCAACGGTCCAACCGTGCCCGATCGAAACGTGAGTGCTCGGAACCGCACATTGCGTACATCCATGGCATTGCCAATCGAACCCCTTGCGGCCGATGGGATCCGAAGGTTGACATAGTTCTGTAACAGACCCCCTTCGATGACGGTTCCATGATCGCTTCCGCCGCCGCTTCGGGGCGTGGTGATGCCATACGTTTGGCCTTCGATCCGCGCATCGATGACACGCAAATCGGCGTTCAGACCTCGATCGACCGCAATGCCGGTCGTCGGCCGCCTTGCATCGTAATTCTCGAACGTGGTGACGTCGCCCAGGACAACGGGGCGCGCGAGCGTCACAAAGTCCGTGTTGAAAGAATTGATGGAACGCTTGTGGGCATGCCAGACGACCATATCGTCGAAGGAGATCGGATCAATCCGACCATCGCGCCCGTTGGCGTTCGGGCTGGCGATGTCCAAACCATGCGTCATCGCACCGTATGCTTCGTTTGCCGCGAATACGCCGGGCGGCGAGTAGCGGCGTTTGTAGGTTTCCGCCGCGTCGTGAGGGTCGGCGCCGCGGAAGAGCGGAAACGTCACGTCGGTCACATACTGCCCGAAGAAACTGAACCCGGCAAAGTCGGCATTCGCCGCCACGTTGTCACGAATGATGTTGCCGCTGCGGCGGAAGAAGTAGCCCGACCCGGCACGGCCGTATTCACCGGCCTGCGCCGCGTCGTTGTTCTCGGTGCCGACTCCCTCGACGCGGATCGCAATATTGCGCAAGAATTCGTTTTCGATCTCCGTGCCGTTCTCGGTGACAAAGGCGGCGCCATCGATGTCGTAACCGACGTTGTCTTGCACCAGCCCAAAGGACGTGGCGTGTACGGTCACTCCCCATTTGCGGCCCGCGTCAATCGCGTTGCCGACCAGGCGAAACTGATAACCTTCGTTGGTGGGGTTATGCGGCCCAATCAAGTGGTGCATGTGAAGGCTGTATCGGCCAATCTGATTGGTGCCGATATGCGTGACGTTGCCCTCCTGGTCGAAGGTCGTGTTGTCCAACGATCGGAAGGCGTCGGTCCGGCCAAGATCGCTAAAGCGTGCGTAGCGAATATCGACCTCGGCCCGCTCCGTCATCAATACGTGGCCGCGCGTTCCCTGGGGGTTTTCCGAACGGACGATCACGTTGCGATCGAGCAGCGCGGCGTGCGGCGATCGATCCAAGGTGCCGTCCGCGCTTCGCGCGCCGAGATGATCGTATTGCAAGGGAGCCGTCAGCCAAACCGTCGTCCCTTCGACATGGTCGATGACAACTTCTTCCCACTGCGGCGACCATCCGCCGGTACCTTTCTCAAAGGCCTCCACCAGGGACGAATGGACCTGGCGCGAGTCGGGCAGAACGAGCGTATCGCCCGCATGCCAGCCGGTGACTGTCTCGGGCAATTCGAGTCGAAGGTCCCCCGCGTGAGCCTCCGCGCCCAGACGTACCCAGGTGCGGCTCTTGGCGTCGCCGAATATTTCAACCTTTCCGAATCCCAAGACCCCGGCGCCGAACTGCCGCGGATCGCGCGCCAGATCGAGCGGCTGGTCGGCAATCACGATTTCGGCCGTCACGTTGGAAGCCACCGGCTCTGCTTCCGAGCCGATCTCCAGGTGCGCGCCGGCCAGCACCATCAGCTCCGATACGACCAGCCGCGTGTTGACATGCGTGGCAAATTTCAAGTGCGCGCCGGGATTGACCCCCACGGCTCGAATCGCCACATCGCTCACCGCGTCGTAGACCACGGTCGTGCCGCCGCCGATCTGAACGACCTCACCCGCTTGAGGCACGACGCCGCCGGACCAGGTGGCCGGGTGGAACCAGCTACCACTTGCGATGCTGATGCGATCGGGGTTCTGGGCGAAGTTCGGGATCGTGTCGCCATGGTGTAAGACGAACTCGGGAGCATTGGGGTCCATTGCTTCCTCGGACCCCGGTTCGTCATGTGCGCTTTGTGCAATCAGGTCGGCTGGCCGCGTCGAAGCGGCACCTTGCACAATGGCCACATTCGATTCAACGCCCACCAAGCCGCCGAGTAGGGAGATGCTCAGCAGGCTGCGTGCTTCGAGCGATTCGAGCCGTGCGTGTCGCGCCGCATCGGTGCGTTGGCGCGACTTTCCGCGCAGCCGCCTCCGGCCGCGTCGGATCATAGCGTGCCTCCTCTTGTCCGTATCGCCATGATCCGGTTCCACAGTCATGGCGAATGGTAAAGAAATGATACCGCAACCACCCTATTGCAGTGGGCTGCGTTTTTCGACGTAGCCAGTGACTCTCTTCCACCCGCTCGCCTGGTCACGCGCGAAGCATTCTCCTGGCACCGCGAAGTCGCGAGAACAGGTATCGACCGCGGTCGGAAACGGAACTGCGCCACCCAAAAGCCGCTACAAGACGAACCGACTCGGCAAGCTCTTGATGTCCCGCTGAAACGGCTTTCGAGCTCGTGGAGGTGGGGTTTTCTTCAAGCAGCAAGGCTCGCGGCGATACTGCGGATTCTAAAAAATTGACAAGCGCTGTCAAGCAAAAAGTCCGCCAACCGCGCGCATTTATTCTTTGAACGTCTACCGCTGCGCTGGCCACCTTTGCGCAGAAGCAACTCGCGCTGCTACCCAAGTGGGGGTAGCAGAGTCAATGCGGCGCACAAATCGCCCATCCGCGCGGTAGCCATTCGCGCCTGGCGCGTCCTCCTCGCGGAGCTTTCCTATTAAATCGTCCAACCGATTCAACCACTTCAATCGGCTACGCTTCCATCATCCGCAACTGTGCAAGTGCACGTGCGACCTGGGCTGACTGCGCGCCATCGTACGTGCACGGAGCACGTTGTCAGGTCCAGCGTTACGACGTAGGTTTGAGTGCGTCGACGATTCAGCCGCTTTCTCGCTTGCAATCGGAGTCAAGCCATGGACTCGTTCGTCACGTTCCTGGTGCTTTCTTGGAAACCCGCGTTTTTTGTCCTCCTGGCCGCCGCCAGCGGCGGGGCCATGATCGCGGTGGCAAGTCCACGGTTGTTCGAGCGAGTGGTGACGATCGCCGATCGGCCGATCAACGTTGAGCCCTGGCTGTCGGTCCTCAATCGCTCGATCAGTGTCGATCGGCCGTTTGTGCGCCATGCGCGCTTGCTGGGGATTGCCACATTGGCCTCAGTGGTGTTGCTGCTGACGATGATCTGGCGATTGTCGTGAACGCCGCCACAAGACCACCGGTCTGAGTGACGCGTGTCTAGCGCAGCGACGACCGCGCGCGTCGCCCCGTTCCAAGCGGCCTGACTGGCCGACCTATTCCAAGGCACGCCAATGTTCCAACCGCGATTAGCGCGAATCGTTCCGATCGTGCGACTCGCGCTATGCAGCGCGGTGTTCGTCGGAGTCGCCAATTCCGCGCATGCGGCCACGCGCTACGTTCGCAAGACCGGCAACGATTCCAACTCCGGTGCCACTCCCAGCCAAGCCTGGGCCACCTTGTCGAAAGCGGCCACGACCCTTGTGGCTGGCGATATCGTCCATGTCGGGGCGGGCGCTTATAACGAACAACTCGCTCCTGCCAATGCCGGTACGTCGACCAGTCCCATCAGCTATATCGCCGACACCTCGGGCGCCATGACAGGCGACGCCGGGTCGGTGGATGTCCGCAACTCGGCGGGCATCGCCTTAAGAGTCGCGCAAGCGTACATCCAGGTCATCGGTTTTCGGTTCTACAATTCCGGCCGGGGCGCCGTGTGGACGTCGGGCGCTGGGGGTTTATTGCAGAACTGCCAGATTGACGGCCACTCCAGCAACGGGATGGAGCTCACCGGCTCGACCGTACAAGTCACGGTCGATAGTTGTCTCGTCCAAAGCAACCGCGGAATCGGGATTCAACTCGGCGTTGGCGCCTCGATCACGATCCGCGATACAACTTCGCAAGGCAACGGATTCATCGGCATCACCTGCGGCACCAATGCCGCTACCAACATTACCATCGAGCGCTGTCGCGTGTTCGCCAACGGCAATGACGGGGTGCGGATCAACCAGGGCACTCTCACGCTCAAGAACTGCCTGATCTACGGCAACGGGCGAGAAGGGTTTCGCCTTGATGGATCGTCGACGAGCAAGACCGTCGCCGCCTGGAACTGCACGATCGACAATAACGTCCGCTATGGCGTCTACCAACAGCAGGGCACGCTCACGCTCACCAATTCAATCGTCAGCAATAACCAGAGTTACGGACTAGGCTACAACAACGGCGCCCTCACGCACACGTACAACTTGTTTCACAACAACACGCCGGGCGCCTACCAGGGCACGGCCGCCGGGGCGGGCGAAATCTCGGGTGATCCCGCGTTTCTCGACCAGCCGGCCAATGACTACCACCTCACCAGCGTGTCGCGCGCCATCAATGCGGGCACGAGCGCCAGCGGCATCGTCGACGACGATCTCGACAGTGCACCTCGCCCGGTCGAAGCCGCGTGGGACATGGGCTGTTACGAGTTTCAGGACTCCACGGGCTCCGACAACGGCGTGCGGCGCATTCTTTCGTGGGTCGAGCTGCCGTAGCGCGGCAAGGCCGCAGCGAAGTAGCAGGCATGCTCCGCATGCCGTTGCCAGCGCCGCCAATGCGGTGATCCCTGGCATGGGCGGCATTGAATCTTTCGGCGGCGCGCCACGGCACGCGGAGCGTGCCTGCTACCTTGTGTGACTTCGCTCACTCCGGCAAGGGACGTCCCTTCGTCTCCGGCGCGAGCCAGATCAGTCCCAGTCCCACGGCATAGATGAGGCTCACCACGGAGCAGGCTCGCGGATAGCTGCCTTCGAAGATGCCCATCAGGTTTCCCGTTTGCAGCACACCAATCGCCGCCAAGATCCGGCCGAAATTGAAGCTGAATCCCTGGGCCGTCGCGCGCACGCGCGTTCGAAACAGCTCCGGCAAATAGAGCGGCAGCCAGCCGTAGAACGAAGCGGTGAACATCCCGACGATGAACACACTCGCCAGGAAATTTGGTCCAAATTGATGGTTGACCTGATAGAGCAACATGGCCGAGGCAAGCGAACCAACGCACAGCACGCTGTAGGTGATCCGCCGGCCGAACCAGTCGCCGGCGAGCGCACCGAGCATCGTGCCTACGATCGCGCCGATCGCCGAACAGATCTGCGTGAGCGCTTTTGCTTCGGGAATCTTGTCGCCGGCAAGCTGATCGGCCCAAAGCGGCGTCCACTGGCTTGCCCCCCAGGTGCCGATCAAAGCCACGCCCCCCAGACACGCGCCCAGCAGCATTCTGCCTACGGTGCTCGTCCATGCCGTCGCTGCATTCATTAAACCTCTCTCCCCCTCTGCGGGAGAGGGCAGGGTGAGAGGGGCCTCACGCGCGATGCTCGCCGCGACGTCGGCCGCACCGATGCGCTGCAAATAGCGAATGAGTGGAAACAAGTATCCCAACGTCGCAACGCCCAGCCCCAGCACGGTACCGACGACCCTGACACCGACCGACAGCTCCGCGACCCAAAGGTAGATGATCAGTGACGCACCAGCCGCCCCGACCGCCACGCCCAACAAATCCCCAGCCGCCCAGTGCGAGGTCGCGCCCTGCTTCTGTTCGTATCGCCAGCGCTCGCTTTCGGGGACGAACCAGCGGATAAATAGCGTCAACAGGGCCGGCGCCGCGCCCACGATCATCAGCAGCCGCCAGGCCGAATTCGCCAACAGTTCGTCGTTCCATGGCTGAGGCAGCCCGACGACCGAGAGCACGTCAGCCAATGTGTCGATCACCATTCCCAGCCCCAACCCGATCACGGCAATCAGCATGAATCCGACGTTGGACGCCGCCCCGATCAAGCCCGCCATCACGCCGCGCGACCGATCGGGCCAGACTTCCATGACCAGCGCCACGCCCAGCGACCACTCGCCTCCCATGCCCAAGGCCGCGATGAAGCGGTACGCCGCGACCTCTTCCGCCGTACGCGCAATGCCGCACAAACCGGAGAACACCGCATACGTCAGCACGCTGAGCATCATGGCTCGGACGCGCCCCAGCCGATCGCCCAGCCAGCCGAACAGGACGCCTCCCGTGGCCGCGCCGACCAGAAAGCCGGCCGTAATGACGCCGAACCACAATCCGATCTTGCCGTCGTCGGTTACCTGCAACAGATCGCGGAGCGCCGGCCGCGCCACCAGTGGAAACAACCCCATCTCCAGGCCGTCGAACATCCAGCCCAGAAACGCCGCCACAAGGACCAGCCACTGCGCTCGGCCAATTTCACCGGGGGGCTTACGCCCCCCGCTCGCCTGTTTCCGCATACTCCGCCTCACGCATCAAACAGTTTGGCAACCAGGTCGCGATCCGGCGGCCGTGTCGCCAGGCTTACCATCACTCCTGACACGAGCGACGCCGCCAATCCCCAAATGATCGGGTCCAGTCCGAGCAAATAAAAGGGGCGGAACGCGGTGGCCGGTCCCAATAGCGGATCGCCCCAGCCCAGGGCGCCGAGCACAAACAATCCAATCACCGTCGCCGCGCCGGACAACATCGCCGCGAGCGTCCCGGCCGCGGTCGCGCGCGGCCAGTACGCCGTCATCAAGGCCGGCACCACCAGCGACGCCGCGGCGCTCGTGCCGCTGAAGACGACGATCACCTGCAAGTACGCCACCGGGCGGATGTTCGCCGCCACGGCAATTCCCCCCACCACGACCATTACCGCATAGGTCAAACGGCGAATCTCCGCCTCGCCGGCCGTTCGATGGACAAATCGCTGGTACACGTCACGCACCAGCCCCGAGGCGATCACCACCAGGTAGGAGCTGACGGTGGCCATCACTGCGCCAAACGGCGCCGCCAGAATCAACCCGGCCACCAGCGATCCGCCCGGCAGGTCGCGCGTCGTCCACACGGCCATCCGCGGAATCACCTCGTCGGAGACCTTAAGATCGGGCATCACCGCTCGTGCCGCGACGCAGATCATCACCAGCGGCAAGTAGATGCACATGTTGTAGGCACTGAGCAAGAAGATCGAGCGCCGCAGCGTCGCGGCCTCGCGGCAGGCCATCACACGGACCATTCCCGCCGGAGAACCAATACCCGAGAAAACCCAGATGAAGAAATACGACACGGCCAAACCCAGCGGCAGAAACTGCCGTTCATCGGGCGCGAAACCCGGGCCGAAGGCGAAGCCGGCGGCAGTGTGTGCGACCGCCGTTCGTGTCGCCTGCTCGATTCCTCCCGCCGCGGGCACGGCCAGCAACAACAGCACCACCACGCCCACAAACATCAGCACGCTTTGAAATAGATCGGTCCAAACCGAAGCCAGGAAGCCGCCGACGAGCGTATAGCCCACCACGGTGAGCGAAAAAATCGCCAATCCCACGTAATAGGCAACGTCGACGGCGTCGGCCGTGTCCTCGGCCAGCGTCCACGCACCGGAACCGGGCCAAGCCAGCTTCATCACGATGGCCCCGGCCTTGAACTGCGCCACCATCATGAAGGACAGGAAGAACATGATCAAAAGCGAAGCGGTCAGCCCCACCGCGGGGCTGGCGAACCGCTCGCGAAACAAATCGGGCACCGTGATCGCGCCCGTGCGCCGCGAGAGCTGGGCGAACCGCTTCCCCAGCACGCCAAAGCCCGAGAGCGGCACGACCATGTAGCTGGCGATCCACAGCGCCACGATCCAGCCGTAGGTGTAGACGTACGACGGAAACCCCATGAACGTGCCGCCGCTTTGCACCGTGGCGGTCAGTGCGACCGTCCACGAGCCGAGCGCGCGGTTCCCCAGAAAGTATCCCTTGACGAACGTGCCGCGCTGGACCGCCTTCTGGGCCTTCGCGCCCAGCCAGATCGAGGCCACGATCACGATCGCAAGCGCCAGCAGCGTGCCGTAACCGGGTGAGATGGATGCGTCAGGCAAGTTCGCCCTCCGGCGGCGCACAGTAGGTGCCACAACACTGCGGTCTGCGTCCGAAACCCCTCTCCCCCGCTGGGGGAGAGGGCAGGGTGAGGGGGTTTCTTCGCAAGAGTTTCAGCATTTATCACCGCTTGAACTCAATATCCCGTTCACAGGTCTCCCGCGACTGAAAATGCCTACTCGCACCAAACACGTGGGCAGCAACAAACTTGAAATCACAATTTGTGATTTCAAGCAGTTGAATTCGTCTGTATCCAGGAATGGCGTTCACCGATTGCGACCTCAACATTCGCCTATTGAGCGAGTGCCGGCCTCTCATGTCTTGCCTCCGACACGAAAGCCAATTCGCTTCCGTGGGCCAGTGGGCGGCGTCATCAGCTCGCGGATCGCGTCGAAAACGACCCGAAACTGTGCGTCATAATTTCGCTCGAGCGCGTCGAGCTTTCGAGCGAGATCGGCATGAGTGGCGAGCAATTGTCGCAGTCGAACGAACGCGCGCATGATCTCGATATTCACGGCGATCGCGCGCGAACTGCGCAAGACGCTGGAAAGCATCGCCACTCCCTGTTCGGTGAAGGCGTAGGGAGCGAAGCGGCGACCACCCCACTGGCTTGAAGTACCAAAATGGCGCCTCAAGTCGTCAAACTCCTCCTTATCGAGGCGGAACATGAAATCGCCGGGAAATCGGTCCATGTTGCGGCGCACAGCGCGCGTCAATGCTTTGGTTTCCACGCCATACAGTTCGGCCAAGTCTGCATCGAGCAACACCTTTGTGCCCCGGATAAGCAGAATGCAATGGTCGATGCGATCCGGCGGAACGGGCGAGTTACGCTGTTTCCTAGGCACCATGGGGCAACGCCGACAGGAATGAGCGAGTGAGCCGGTCGAAACGATCTGCTGCCAACACCACCAGCCAACTGCGTAGCACGCCGGCTATAAAGATCACAATTTGTGATCTTAGAGCTGCCCACTCGTGGGCGGTAAGCTGGAACATGAAGTCGTCGGGGAACCGTTCCGTATTGGGGTTGACGGCTTGGATCAGGACGCGCGTCTCCACGCCGTAGAACGCGGCGAGCTGCGAATCCGACAACACCTTTTGACCTCGAATGACAAGGATTGAGCGATCGATCTCCTCTGGCACTACGGCTCCGAGCGCACCGCGTTGAGATTGAGGACGCTTATACTTGGCCATCGCCGGTTTCCTCGAGCGTCGAGTCCTCGCCCAGCGGCTCGTCGCGCATGAAGCGGAAGGAGAACCAGAACGAAATCGCGAAACAGACGCACCAGGGAGCCACCACGCCCCAGTACACCCAATCCGGGAACCCCAGCACGAACGTCAGATCATCGACCGACCGGCCGTAGCCGAACTGGTAGCAATAGCTGATCGAGTACACGAGCGCCACCGACCAGACAGCCAGCACGACAAGCGCTTCGCGCCGCGCGCTCGTCAAAAGAGAATCCGGCTGTCGCTGGCTCATAGTCACTCGCTTCGCGCGGTTTACGCACCGTGAACATACTCGCGCCACAAGCGCGAGCCAAGAACCGGCCGCGACACAGCAAGCAACACGAGCCAGTGCGAGCCACAGCGAGCCTCCGGGTTTATCCCGGAGGATTAGCGCACCGGCGTGGTCGTCACCGGCCGAACCAGACCTCTGGGATAAACTCGCTCTGAGGTGCTGCCGATTTGACGGACAGGCGGACTCCTTTAGCTGGATGGCCAGAAAGGAGTCCCCAGATGGGCAAGAAGCCGTTGAATCGGAAGCCAACGCCGGTCGCGAGCCGGCGCGAGTTCACGGACGAGTTCAAGCGCGAGGCCGTCCAGATGCCCCTGGATGGTCACAAGGCCGGCTCGATTGCCGAGCGCCTGGGCCTCTCGCGCACGAACATGCTCTACCGCTGGCGGTGCGGCACGCGTTCGCTCAGGGAGACGCGCGGCCCCCAGATTCGCAACGCCCCGGCGGCGCGCGGCGCGGCCAGCGAGATCGAGTCTCGAAGCGCGGCAGCAGCTTTCGCCGGCGGTCGCACCAGCGCACGCGACGAGGACTCGTGCGTCGCCGAGCGACGATTCGGCTCCGCCGCGGCGTCCAACGGTGCCGCGCACCCCAGCGGCTCGAATTTGACATCGGTCACACCTTGCCAAGCGCCCAGGCGGCAGCGCGGCTCCAAAAAAACGCTACGGCACGTGATCGAACCTCAACCGAAATAATGTTTACGGCGCCGGCGATGCATTCCGGCCGTCGGCGACTTCGACACGCGCCGATTGGTTCGCGCAGGTCGAAGGCGTTTTGCGACGGGGTTGGCGCCGATCGGCTGTCGTCGATTGATTTCCTCAAACTCGTTGTCGTCAATGTCGGTCGTAAAGCGAGTATAGCGCGGCATGTGCGCGATCCCTTCTTGCAAAGTCGGCAAGCGATTCGGCACGGGCGTGAAGCACGCGCGTCTCCGCGTGCCGGCGCATAGCCGGGCGATCATCGCGCGGAGACACACACCAGAGCCATCGCTCGACGAGTGAAACGGTCAGGAGCGAGGACGCGAAAGAACGAAAGTTTGCCAAAACGGCACGACCTGCCATGCAGGCGGCGTTCAGCGAACCTTCACGAGCCGTCCCTCAAGATGCCCAAAACGCGCCTGCCGAGACCGGCAGCTTAGCGCAAGCCCTATGCTAGCCGCGGTCGGCTAGAAAGTCAAACACTTTTTTGGCACCTGCGATTGGTCGACGCGCGGCGAGGAGCGAGTTATTATTCGTGAGTGACTGGGTGTGCCGTCCACGTCCGATTCGTTCTCGGTTATCCGAGACGCGCGCGGCGACTTGGGGCTTGGTGCCAGAGAAGCAAGGGCAGGAAATCATGAACGGCGTCGTAGCAGTGGTCATGGCGGCGGGCAAGGGAACTCGCATGAAGAGCGACTTGCCCAAGGTATTGGTGGAAGTCCGCGGCCGGCCGATGATCGAGTACGTGCTCGATGCGCTCGTGTCCGCGAGCGTCGATCGGCTTGTTATTGTAGTGGGCTATCGAGGCGACCTGGTTCGCGCCGCCCTCGCCCGTCGCCCCGGTATTACATTTGTGGAACAGCCGCAACAGCTCGGAACCGGCCACGCGGTCATGGTCTGCCGCGACGCGCTGGCAGACCACGACGGCGCCGTGGTGGTCGTGGCGGGAGATTCGCCGATGATGCAGGGCGATTCGATCGCGGCTTTGCTCGAGGAGTTTCGCCGACGCCGGCCGGCGTGTCTGCTGGGGACCGCCCACAAGGCCGACCCCAGCGGCCTGGGCCGGATTGTTCGCGACCAGGAGGGCAATTTTGTGGGAATCGTCGAGGACAAGGATGCCACGCCACAAGAGCGCCAAATCACCGAAGTCAATTTGAGCTGCTACGTCTTCAACTGCGCTGACCTGTTTGACGCGCTCGACCAGATTCGCCCTGACAACGTGCAGGGCGAATATTATGTGACGGACTGTCCCGGCGTGCTGTTGTGCAAGGGCAAGAAAGTGCGGGCGCTGGCCGTCCTCAAACCTTGCGAGGCTCTCTCCATCAATACGCTCGACGAGCTGGCGGTCGTCGAGCAGGCCATGTCGGCCTCCGGCAGCCCCTGAGACACGCCAACTTGAGAGCCGGGGGTATCTCCCCCCCGAGCAGCGTACGTCGACGATGAACGACCTGAAGATCTTCAGCGGGCGCGCGAACCCGGAGCTCACCGGGCGTATTTGCGAATATCTCGGGTTGCCCTTGGCGGCGATCTCGATTGATAACTTCCCCGACGGGGAGATCTCGTGCAAGGTAGACGAGGACGTGCGTGGCCGTGACGTATTTCTGGTGCAGCCCACCTGCCCGCCGGTGAACGACAACCTGATGGAGCTCTTGATCATGATCGAGAGCTGCAAGCGCGCCAGCGCCGAGCGCGTCACGGCGGTGATGCCCTACTATGGCTATGCGCGCCAAGATCGCAAGGACGCCGGCCGCGTGCCGATCACGGCCAAGCTGGTGGCGAACATCATTACCCGCGCCGGCGCCGACCGCGTGCTGACGATGGACCTGCACGCGGCGCAGATCCAGGGGTTTTTCGACGTGCCGGTCGACCACCTCTACGCGGCGCCCGTGCTCAACGCCCATTTTGCCGCCATGCGGCTCGAGCCAGGGCAGTTCGTCGTCGTCAGCCCCGACGAGGGCAGCATTAAGCGAGCGATCGGCCATGCCAAACGTCTGGGGGGGCGCGTGGCGATCGTCGACAAACGCCGCTCAAGCGCGTTGGCAACCGAACAGGAGAACATCATCGGCGGTCCCGTCGCCGGCAAGGTGGCACTCATGTTCGACGACATGATCAGCACCGCCGGCTCCATCTGTGGAGCCGCCCGAGTCCTTCAGGAGGCTGGCGCCGTGGCCGTCCACGTCGCCGCCACCCACGCCGTCCTCTGCGGACCGGCGATCGACCGGCTCCGAGAGTCGTTTATTCAATCGGTCGTCGTGACCGACTCCATCCCGCTCAAACCAAACCAGGTCCTCCCCAAGATCAAAATCCTCAGCGTCGCGCCCCTGTTGGGCGAAGCCATCAAACGCATCCACCGCAACGAATCGGTCAGCCGGCTGTTTGATTGACTCGGAAGGACGATCCGGGCCTGATCCAGGAGCCCTCGACTCAATGGCGCCGAAGTGTAAGGACTGCTGACGCGATCTGGAGTGCGTCGTGACACTCCGCGAACAGCTATTGCAACAGGCGCTGTCACGCCTCCCGGAAACCGCCCACTCGCTGGTAGTGATTCCCTTTGAAAAAGGGCCTCATTACCCACGCGGTGCGGCCCCCCGGAGTGGAACCAAAAGGTGCACCAAGTGCACGAATTCGAGCGCAATGCTCGCCCGTGGGTGTGTTTTGTATCAATCGAATTACCTGGACTTTTTATGTCCATGGTGCTCATCGTAGTTCGTTCACGCCGCGAATTGACTGGACGTGCCGCCGACGTACGGTTGTGCCGGAAGGATTATGGCGAGCGAACTGCCTACGATACTGCTGATCGAATCGGACCCCACGCTGGCCGAGATCACGGCCTTTCGCCTGGAGCTGCGTGGCTACCGCGTCGTGCGCGCCGAAAGCGCCCAGGACGCCTTTGCGCGCCTTGAGGGGGAGTTGCCGCAGGCGATACTCTTGGACACCCAGGTCGCCGGCGCCGACGGCTTCGAGATCGCCAACCAACTAAGCAACAACGAACGCACCAGCCGCATCCCGCTCATGGTGCTCTCGAGCAAGGCCGACCTGAAGGACGTCGAGCGTGCTTACGCCGCCGGGGCCAAGGACTACCTGGTGACGCCCTATTCGCCGGCGGTCCTCGAAAGCAAGCTGGAACGACTGGTTCACCACGGAGACACGGAGGCACGGAGATGACGAAAGAAGAGATTTACCGCGGAGACGCGGAGAAGGCAAGTAAATTGACGTCAAGCGATCGTTGGCCAACGACGTTCATTCCCTCTTCTTCTCCGCGCCTCCGCGGTAACTCTCTCCTGTCTCCGTGCCTCCGTGGTGAACTATGGCGCGTCGACTAGGTGACATCCTCGTTCGGCAGGGGCTGATCTCCGAGAGCCAACTGCATGGCGTCCTTTCGAACCAGGGCGCCGAGCGCGGCATGCTCGGGATGATCCTCGTGCGCCGCGGGCTCATTACGGTGCCCCAATTGGGCTCGGCGCTCGAAGAGCAGTTCGAGGTGCCCTTCCGCGAGATTGTCCCCGAGGCGATCAATCCGCAGGTCGTCCGCCTGCTGCCCGAAAACCTCTCGCGCGAGCGGCAAGTGGTGCCGGTGGGTGTGGAGCACGGGGCGCTCGTGTTGGGCATGGTGGCGCCGGACGACATCGAGACGATCTCTGAGACCGAGCTTTTGACCGGTTACTCGGTCGAGCCGGTCGTCGCTCTGGAAGCACAGATCCACGCGGCGCTCGATCGCGGCTTCGACGAGCAGGTGGTGGCGCGGCAGACGATCGTCGACATGAAAATCGCCGAGCTGGACCAGGCTGGCGCGGCGGCCGAAGCGAGCGTCGAGGACGAGCGCGACGACTCGGCCCCCGTGGTGCGGCTGGTCCGCGCGATCCTGATGGGGGCCATCGGCGCCAATGCCAGCGATATCCACCTCGAGCCTCACACGCCCGAGATGCGCGTGCGCTACCGCGTCGACGGCCAGCTTCAGCAAGTGATGACCATTCCCAACCACATCGAGGAGGCGGTCGTGGCGCGCATCAAGGTCATGGCCGAGATGAACACCACCGAGCGCCGCCGCCCCCAGGATGGACACCTTGCGCTTAACGAGGCCCCCTACCGAGCCAATCTACGCGTCAGCACCATCCCGACCGTGGGAGGCGAAAAGGTCGTCCTCCGCGTGCTGGACGATACGAACAAGAGCTTCCGTTTCGACCATCTGGGCCTCACCGAGCATCAGCGTGGGCTCGTTCAGCGGCTGATCGACCGCCCCCACGGCATGATCGTGGTCACCGGGCCCACCGGCTCGGGCAAAAGCACCACCATGTACGCCATGCTCTCGGCGCTCAACGCCGTGGTGCGAAACATCGTGACGGTCGAGGACCCGGTCGAGTATCGGCTAGCCGGCATCAACCAGGTTTCGTCCGACAACGAGCACGGACTGGGTTTTGCCAATGCGCTGAAGTACATCATGCGGCAGGATCCCGACGTGATCATGGTCGGCGAAATCCGCGACCATGAAACGGCCAGCGTGGCGGTGCAGGCGGCGCTGACCGGCCACCTGCTGATCAGCACGCTGCACACCAACGACTCGATCGGAGCCGTGGCGCGGCTCAACGATTTGGGCGTCGACCCGTTCAAGATCGGCGGGGCGCTCCTGGGCTCGTTAGCCCAGCGACTGTTGCGCGCCATCTGTCCCGAGTGCAAGGAGCCCTGTTCGCCGAACGAGGCGTTATTGCAGTCGTTCGCCGCGCGTAGGCCAGTTCCCGCTGACGCCGCGTTCTTCCGCGGCCGAGGCTGCCGAAAGTGCCTGGGCACCGGCTACCAGGGCCGAATCCCGATCTTTGAGATCACGGTGGTCACTCCCGACCTGGCGGATGGAATCGAGCGCGGTCTGCCGTCCACCAAGCTTCGCGAAATCGCCATCCGTGACGGACTCGTGGACCTGGCCACCGCGGGTCTCGCACAGATCCTCGCCGGGCGGACCACGCTTGAAGAGGCGTTCTATAAGCTGTCGTCGTAATCCGCACAAATCGCGCGCAAGAGCGAGAGCATGTCCACCAGTACCAAGTTCGCCCAAGTCGCCCCTGGCTCATCGGTAGGTAAGGCCGGGTGGTTCAAGGCGCTGCGCGCGCAGCATAGCGGCACGGCAAAGTCGCGAACGTCGGTCCGCATCCCGCGGCGCGACCTGATCTTCGTTCTGCGCAACCTGGCGACGCTCGTCGAAAACGGCATGCCGCTGACCAGGTCGCTGGCCACGTTGGCCCAGGAGCGTTCGCTGCGTCGATATGCACCGGTTTTGCAGACAATCCGCCGAAAGGTCGAGACCGGCGAAATGTTCAGCACGGCCGTGGCCGATTTTCCCGACAGTTTCAGCGAAGTGCTGGTGGGCGAAATCCGTGCCGGCGAACGAGCCGGAACGCTGCCCGAGATGCTCGAGCGCATCGCCGCCCAGGCTGAGCGCGCCGACGAAGTCCGGACCCAGGTCGTGCGAAAGCTGGCCTATCCGGCCGTGCTGGTCGGCGCCGGCACGTTGGCGGTGATCTTCATGATCGTCTTCGTGGTGCCGATTTTTCAACAGACGTATGCCGAGGCCAAGATTCCGCTGCCCTGGATCACCCAAGCGATGATCACCGTGGGCTCGTTTTGCGCTAGCCGTGGCTGGATCGCCGTCGTGGTCCTGGTGGTCGGAGTTTGGAGTCTGCGGCGCGCGCGACGCCAGGCGCCTTTGGCCTATCGCATCGATCGAGCACTGCTGCGCGCGCCGGTTTTCGGCGAGCTGATGCGCAACCTCGCCGTGCTGCGGTTGATGGACGTGTTTGGCAATCTGCTCGAGTCCGGGTTCACGGTCGTCGAGGCGCTGTCCCTCTCGTCTCGCGTCATCGGCAACCGCGCGATCCGTCGCAGCGTCGAGGAGCTCGCCGCCGCGGTGACGCGTGGCGAACGCTTCAGCCGTGAGCTCGACCGGCTCGGCGAGCTGTTTCCCCCGGTCGTGATTCAACTGGTCGTGGTGGGCGAACAAACCGGCAATCTGGCCAAGGCCACCGCCCACATCCGCGAGCACCTGCGGCGCGACATCGAGCACCGCACCAACGTGCTGGTTGGCACGATCGAGCCGGTGCTGACGATATCGCTGGCCGCCGCGATCGGGTCAATTCTGCTGGCGATCTATCTGCCCATGTTCGACATGATCGGCGCCGCCGGCGCTCGATGACAGCCCGGAGAATCGCTCCATGACCCGCTGCTCGCAACGATTGTCGCGACGGTCACATGCGGCCGCTCGGAGCGGCCTGAATCTGATCGAGGTGCTCGCGGTTTCCGTATTGATCGGCATCGTGGCGATGGTGGCCCTGCCCCGATTTTCCAACAGCGCTTCGCAATCCCGACAAAAAGCATGCTATTCATTGCAAGGCCAGATCGAGGTGCAGGTACAACTTTGGTATCGCAACCATGCGTCCTGGCCGGCCACGAACTTGAGCGACATCGGCGTGGACAGAGACTATTTTCCCGAAGGTATTTCCACCTGTCCGGTCGACGGCTCGGCCTACACGATCGACGCCCAGACGCACCAGGTGATCGGCCATACCCACTAACCGTCACACGATGAACAAAGAAAATCCTAGCGATGAATCGCCACCCTCGACGAAACGCATTTTCGCTGCTGGAGCTTTTGGCCGTCGTGACGATCCTGGGAATCATCGCCCTGGTCGTCGTGCCCCGTATCACGACTTCCAGCGTCACCGCCAAGGAGAACGCCTGCTTTCAGAACAAGGCGGAGATCAACTCGGCCGTCGAGCGGTACTACTTCGACAACGGCTCGCTGCCGGCGAATATCGGCGCCGTGAACACGACCACCTATTTCCCGGACGGCATCCCCACGTGCCCGGTGGCGGGAACCGCATACGCGCTGGGCGCCACGACCAAGCGCGTCACCGGCCACACGTCAGGAAACCATTGACGCCGGACGTAGTTCATGTGGCAGGACGACCCCACTGAGTGCAGCGACATAACTGTAGCCTGGGTCAGTGACCCCGGCGGAGCGGCACACGACGTCAAACTTGGAGCCGGCCGGCCACACTGAGGCCGGCTACAGAAGTTACAGAAGCGGGGCGCTTCGACTGATTCTCGATCCATTCCACTCCGTGTCTCCGTGCCTCCGTGGTGAATCGAACCGCCGGGGAGTCAGCTTCTTGGAACTCGTCGTTGTGCTGCTCATCCTGGGTGTGCTCGGGGCCGTGGCGGTCAGCCGGTTCGGACCGAACTCGATCACCAACCTCGGCGCGGAGGCCGACGCGCGGAAGCTAGCGCTCGACCTGCTTCAAGCGCAGCGCCGCGCGATGGTCACCGGCGACAACCACTACCTGCTCTTCACTTCCGGCGGCGGCTCCGTCACCGGTTACACGATTTATCGACGCGGCACGCCCGACGTGGCGGTCGACAGCGCTCGTCAGTTTGATTCGCGATTGGCGGTCACGGCATCGCACACCACGACGGAATACGATTTTTCCGGCGCGGCGCTCGCCAGCTACCAGTTCACGTTGACCGCCCCGGACCGTACCTGGACGGTTTCCGTCGTCGCGGCCACAGGCTCGGTCAGTGTCAGCGAAAACTGAGCCGAGCCGGCTCGCAAGCTATGCTTGACTCGGGGTCCGTATGGCGACGCCGACGAAGCGAGCCAGCGCCGCGGCCAGAGCAAGGCGCGGCCAGTCGCTCTTGGAGCTCGTGCTGGCCACAACCATCATCGCCGGCACGTTGGTGCCGGCGATGCGGCTTTTGCGCGACGCGCTGGGTCACGGCCGAGACGTCGAAACGCTCAAGCGGATGAGCGTCTACGGCACCAGCAAGCTCGAGGAGTATCTCGCTTCCACGAGCGCCGATTGGCAGGTGGGGAGCACGAGCGGCAATTTTGCCGCGGACGGATATCCGACGCTTGCCTACCAGGTTGTCCGTGCCGACGATCCGGCCGACGGGGGCATTGTGGACCAGCTCATGGCTATCACGACCACCGTGTGGGACGACGCCGACGGAGACGGCTCGATCGACAACGGCGAGCGTTCGGTCACGTTTCGCAGCAAGATCGCCAACCTGCCGGAGTATTACGGTGGAACCTGAACGACACATCCGGCAAATGGGCGCCACGGCTGGATCGTCCAGCAGTGCTCGTCGCGCGGCGATGACGCTCCTGGAGCTGATCATCGCCACCACGATCATGACGACCGTAACGACGGTCGTGGCGCTCGTCCTGCGCGGCGGACATACCGCGTGGCGCGCCCACCACGACGACGCCGAATCGCTCGATGCGGCGGTCGGAACGCTCCGCCATCTCGTACGGCACTTGCGCCAGGCCTCCGCGGTGCAGGCGATCAGCAGCTCAAGCTCGACCGCCGGCACACTTTCCGTGTTGATGTCGACCGGCCAGACCTTTGCCTGGGCACGCGACGCCGGCACCAACGAGGTGCGGTTCGGCGTCGGCACGGCCGACCAACTTCTGGCTGAAGGCGTGACCGAGCTACGATTCACCGGCTACCAGGTCGATGGCGCGACGACCACCACGGTTCCGGACGATATCCATTCCATTAACTGCCGTGTGAGCGTCGTCTTGCAAACCGATCCGCCCACGACGCGTGTGCTTCAATCGCGAATCTGGCTTCGAAGTTGGTGATCGCAAAACGCCTCTCCCCTTCGGGGAGAGGGCAGGGTGAGGGGACTGAACCATGCACCGGTTTGATGCACGAACGTCGCGAACAACCGCGATCCGCCGCGGGCGTCGGCGCTCCGCGGCGGCACTGTTGGTGTGCATCTTCGTCGTCATGCTCAGCTCGGTGCTGGTGATCTCGGTCGTCGACACCGAAACGATCGCCATGACGGCGATCCGCAACGCCAACGAGTACGAGCGAGCGCAATATCTCGCCGGCGCCGCGGTGCATCACGCGTTGGCCGAGCTGCAAGAAGACCCCAACTGGCGCGACGGCATCGCAAACACGACGTTTCCTCCCGGCGGCGGCGACACCTATTCCGCCACCGTGGTCGACGGCGCCCCGGGGACCGTCATCGTCACTGGGGTCGGTACCTCCGGACAGTACACGCGCAGGCTCCAGGTAACAGTCGAAATCGAAACGTAGAGCGCTCAGTAACCACATGAAACGTCGAGCATCAGCGCAGACATCGCGCATCGCGGCGATCGAGATCCGCCGTGCGCAATTGATCGTGGCGGTGATCGACAGCGAGCCAGCATCGACGCGAGGCCGCCTGCGTACGCGGATCGTCGAGTGGAACGACGAGAATGCTCCAATCTATAGCGAGAGCGGCACGCGCCAGCTCGGGACGGCGCTCCGGCGCCTGGCGGCCGAGGAAGGCCTCGCTGGCGCCAAGGTGAACGTCGTGCTCGACGCGGAATGTTGTGTCACGCGCGTGGTAACGGGGACCATGGATCGCGTTCGCCGCGAGCTCTCCCAGCTTGAAGGACGCAGCGCGCTCTACATTGCCATGGGGCCCGGCGCCAAGGCGCTGGCCACCGGCGTCGAGCCAATCGACGCGCGGCACCACCACGCGCTGCTGGCCGTGACCAACCGCGCGATCCTCGATGCGCTGATCCCTGCGGCCAGCGCCGCGAGCATGCAGCTTCGGCGGATCGAGCCCTCGCTCGTAGCGCTCGCCCGCGCGATCGGCCAGCAGGGGGCCGATTCGTCGGCGCCGGTCCTGATCCTCGGCCCAAGTGAAACCGGCGCCGAACTGGGCATCTCCGACCGCGGCAAGCTGCTCTTGGAGTACCGCATCGCCACGCGCGACGCCCAGACCGACGTCGCCGACGTCGTCGTGCGCCATCTGAAGCGCCTGCGCCGCTATTGCGAGCGGCATTCGCAGAGCGCACATCGGAAGCTGGAGCGGATCGTGCTGGCGCGCAGCGCCGCCACGCTGGGCGCGGTCCGCGATCGCTTTGCCGTCCATACCGACCTGATGGTCGATGTTCTCGATCCGGCGACGATCCGTGCCGACTGGTTGTGCGGAGAGGAACCAATCAGTGCCGAGTTTGGCGCGGCGCTGGGATCGTGCCTGTTCCTGACACCGGACACGCCACCCGAGCTGCTCTCGGGACCAAACTTTCTGGAGGGATACACGGCAGGCAACCGCCAGGGAGTCTGGCCGGCGGCGCTCCGTTTATGCTGGCCCGTGGCCGCTGCATTGCTGCTTACCGTGGGGATGCTCGCCGCGGCACGGTACGAACGCAATGGCTGCGACGACCTGGCACGACAAGGCGCCGCCTTGGAGGCCGAACGGACTCGAGCCCTGCACTTGCAACGCGACCGCCTGTTGATCGGCGAAAAGGTGCGATTCGTGCGTGCGATCGCACAACGGGCAACCAACCCCAATTGGGCAGCCCTTTTGTCGGCGGTGGCTGGCTGTCTGCCACAAGACGCCTGGCTGGAGAAGTTTACCGTTGATGCCCAAGGACGGGTGGCAATCGCTGGTACCAGTTATCACGAAGATACCGTGTATGAGGTCGTCCGCTGGCTGAGCGACGCGCCCGGTCTCACTCGCGTGTCGCTCACCGCGTCGGCGAGCGAAGCCTCGGCCGGGCGAGCGGGGTTGGCTTTTGACGTGGGGTGCGAACTTGCCGGCCGTGCGGAGCCCAAGGGGAGTGCTGCCCGCAATGATTGAACGCATCGTAGGTGGTTTTCTGGAAAGCCCTTCGCGTCGCTGGATCGTCGCAATCCTAACTTTCGTAGTGACGTTCGCCGCCGTGTGGCCTGCCGCCGATGAATACTTTGCCTTGCGGTCGCGGCGTTTCGAGCTCGAGCGCGAGCTGGCCGAACTGCGACAGACGGCGGCCGGCGTGAATCGGCTTGCACGCCAGGTTCAAAACGCTCGCCGCGAGCTGGAATCGCTGCTCACCGGCACGGTGTCGGCCGAGCGATTGCACCGTTTTCGCGGCGAAGTGGTCGAGTGGGTGCGTCAATCAGGATGTCAGACGCGGCGTATCGAGGTCGGCGATCGGCGCGCGGTGGCTTGGAAGGCCGGCGCGCTCCCCTTCGAGCCGCCCGCGGACCTCGTTTCCGCCACGGAGAGTCGCCCCACTGAGAGGCTGTTGGTCGAAACGCAATCCCTGCGCCTGTCGGTCGTCGGTCCATTGCGTCACGTAAAGGAACTGCTGGCACGCCTGCACGCCACGGGGAAGCTACTGCACACACGACAATTGACGCTCGGAGCGTCGGGTGCCGACCGTAAGCTCGTTTTGCTCGACCTGGACGTGCTCTTATTCGACGTGAAGGAAAACCAAGGCCCGCCCGCTTGAACCGCGGCCGACCTTAGCCGCCCACCGCGAGTCAATCAGCACACGTTGACCGTGTCATGGATGGACACTTTCAAAGGCCGTGCTTAGGGAGCCCTCGCGCCGCTGGCGCGTGGCGGAATCATGTCGCGGCGTTCGTCGTGACCGCGATCGCGAGCGTGTTTTCATTCCAGGGAGCCACCGCGCAGCAGCTCCTGGAGCAATCGGCCGCCCTTGACTCGGTCCTCCTGTCGAAGCTGGCGAAGCGCGGCGACCTCACGCTCCGCGACGCCACGCTCGCCGAAGCCCTGATGGCCATCAGCGAAATCTGGCAGATCAACCTGGTCGTCGGCCAAGAGATGCCTGGCCATGTGAGCGGCCAGTTCAAGCAGGTCACGCTGCAAGAAATCCTCGACTCGATCCTGCTCGCCAACGGATACAGCTACCGCCCCCTTGGCCAGGGCTTGGTTGTCTTCCGGCTTGACGAAGCTGACGGCGTCAACCCGCTCTTCGAGGTCGCCACCATACCGCTACGAAACGTCGACCCGGCGGATGTGCTGGCGGGCGCGAAACTCCTCTCGTCGCCCAAGGGCAAAGTCGAAGTGATCGTCTCGGCGCGGAGCCTGCTGGCGATCGACTTTCCCGACCGCGTCATGATGATTCGCAGCCTGGTCCGCGACGTGGACGTGCCCGGTGCGTCGCAATGGACCGGCGAAATGACCGCCGACGGGCAATTTCAAGTGGCCCAATTCGCCTTGCAGTTCATCGATGCCGAAAAGGCCAAGGAATCGTGCCAGCAGGTGCTGAGCGAGGTCGGCAAGGTCGCCGTTTTGCACGGAGCCAACCGACTCGTGCTGGCCGACACGCCGATACGCATCGCGTTGGCGCGTCAACTGATCGAACAGATCGACGTGCCGCGACCCCAGGTGCGGATCATGGCGCTGATCTACGACCTCAGCCTGGAAGATATCGAGGCGCTGGGGTTCAACTGGGGCCACGCAATAGAATTCCGCCACGATGACGCCGGCACTGCAGGTACATCGTTGGGAATCGAGTCGGTGACGCAGATTCCGCCGGTGGCGGGCGGCCTGGGAAGTGCCATGACGTTTGTCAACTTGTCGCGCCATCTGGATATCAACAGCATCATCACGGCGCTCGACGAAGCGAACGACTCGCGCCTCTTGGCCGACCCGCATGTGGCGGTCGAGGACCACGAGGTGGCCGAGATCAAGATCGTCACCGAAATTCCCTACCAGCAGCTCACCCAGACACAGCAGGGGGGAAATATCGGCACGACCGCCTTCCGCGAGGCCGGCATCACGCTCAAAGTCACGCCGCATATCGCCAACGACGGCACGATCCAGATGAACGTGAACCCGATGTTCAGCCGTCTCACCGGTTTCACGCCAGGGGATCAACCGGCGCCGATCATCGACAGCCGCGAAGCAAAAACCACCGTCCGCGTCGCCGACCGCCAGACACTGGTGATCGGCGGATTGCGCCAGCGGACCGACACCGGCGATTTCAACGGTATTCCCTATCTCAAAGACATCAAGTGGATCGGCACGCTCTTTCGCAGCAAGGAAACCACGGTGCGCGAGAGCGAGCTGGTCGTGTTCCTCACGCCCGAAATCGTGATGCCAGGCGACTGCGGCCGGCCGCGCCAAGGCGCCGCGTTTGACGCCGGCCAGCTTCTGTTGGACGGCGTGCCGCCGGCCGACGTCCGTTCAGCCTTCGGGAGCCCTCACTCCGACGCCGAGGGCGAGAGTGTCGAGGATTTGCCTTCGCCGCCTCCGGACGCCCAGCCGCCGTCGGAGCCGGCGGCGTCACGCAATCGACCGGCAAAGAGCAGCCCGCGCCGAGCAACTTCGAGCGCGACCGGATCTTCTGCGGCGCGCGACCGAGGCGGCAAATCACCCATCAAAACCGCCCATAACACGCTCGTGGGCCGCATCTTCCAGCGGTAGCCTTGGGCCCGGCTTAAAAAAACCTCGCCGACTTGGCTACTTGCAGTGCTTCATGGCTGCGAAGCCCGCCGGTGTCAGAGAATATCCGCCTTTGAATTTCTCTTTGACCAGCAGTCCCTTGCCGATCATTTGGCGCAGCGCTTCCTTGTTTTTCGAAAGGTCGGGCCCATAGAAGCACAACATTTCGCCGGTATTGACGCGAAACTGCCGGAATGCTTTGAGCACGCGCCGTTCGGAAGGTGAAAACAAAGCTCCCTCGTCTGGTCAGAATGGTTCGCTGGATCTACGGCTGTGCATCTTCCTGAGACGAGATCGCCGGCGCCGTTGGCACATCGACCTGTTCCTTCCGTCTTTGACGACGCGCTCGCTTCTCCTCGGCCTTGCGCTTTTTCTGCAACTCTCGGCTGTGCTTGGCGTACGTGTTTTGGTTTTTGGCCATTGCGGGTTTCCCTATGCTCGAAAACTCGATTGCGCACGGTGAGCGCCGCTCTCGCTGACGCCGACATCCCTCGCCCCTCGCGTGAAAACGGGCCGGTCGAATGGGACTCTAGTAGCGGCCGCCGCGACGGCCCCTCCCACCACCCCCGTAACCGCCTCCGCCGCCATAGCTACCCTGGCGTCCACCGCCTCCGCCGCCGCGACGATCTTCACGCGGCCGAGCTTCGTTGACGGCGATGCGTCGTCCGTCGTGCTCCGTGTCATTGAGCCCGGTAATCGCCGCCTGCGCCTCGGCGTCGCTGCCCATCTCCACGAAGCCAAAGCCTTTGCTGCGGCCCGTGTCGCGGTCGGTAATGACCTGGGCGCTAGTGACCGTTCCGAACTGAGCGAACAACTGCTCTAAATCCGAGCTCGTCACCTTGAAGCCCAGATTCCCACAATACAATTTCCTTCCCACCATGCATCTCCTGTGCGAGGGAATGACGGCCCACGATTCGCTTTCCGGGCCGGAAAAAAAGAGGCCGACGTGGCAGCCCACCAGGCGGGACGGACGAAGGAGCGTCCACTGGCCGATCAGCGAAGGACCGGCATCGAGCACGCGTTCGACGAACCAACCAGCCACATGATACGCCACGGCCGGCCCAAAGTACACCCCAGGGCGTCGCAAAGCTGGGGCTGAGAGTTCTGTTTGGATCGCTGCCCGTGCAGGCCCGTCTGGCGAGAACGCTCTATCAGTCAGGCAGGTCGCATCGCCGGATCGAGCGCTTTAGCATTCACCACGATCCAAAATTCTCGCGATCCGGCGCACTTTTCACCGTCGACTCGCCCTCACGGAATCTTGCCGTCACGCGCCATGTACGCGTTCGTCGCTCCTCGGCAAGCCTCGCGAATGTTCGCAAGTGCCTCGTGTTCAGTTTCCCCCTGACTTACGGCCCCGGGAAGGTTCAACGCAAAAGCGGAAAAGCCACCCTCATCCTCTGGGCAGAGCCGAACCTTGCATTGACAATTGATAGCTGTTCGCTGGGCGTCGCCACGTCACGTGCGACAGTATGAAGCCATCTGCCGTGACGGAACCTTATCCTCGTAGACGCGATCGGCCAAGATGAGTGCTTGAAGTGCGCGCTTCACTCTAATCAAGCTCCACAGCCAGAAGTTTTCTGCCACTAGTGGCGCGTGTTTCTATCACATATCGCGCCGCGGCGACGGCTACAAACGCCCAGTTGATGACCACGGCGGTCAGCACGTATCCCATTCCGCCCGTGCCGAATCCGTATGAATGCAGACCAGCCCCAAGCCAGAAATTCACACCATACCACGACATCATGATGGCCGTGGCGCCGAACACGGTCCCGACGCACAGCATGAAGTTGCCCACCCAGCCCGCGAAGCGGCCGTGCAAGATCGCCAGGTAAGTCAGCAGCGAAATCAGCGCCCAGACCTCTTTGGGGTCCCAGCCCCAAAACCGCCCCCAGGACACATCGGCCCACAGCCCGCCCAATACCGTGCCGGCCGCAAGGAGCACGACCGCCACCTGCATCGCCTTATAGACGTAGCCGGCCAGCGTCGCGCATTGCTCGGGCGGCCGTCGACCGTGCACGTCCGCCGCAATCGCGTCACCCACAAGACCGTAACCGGCCAAGGCCATCGCTCCCGTTCCGCCCACTGTTGCTGTGGCGGCGACCGGCTCGCGATAACGCCCGAACGCATAATACGCAAGCGCGATATTCCCCAGCCCCCAGGCGAGCGCCCCGGCGCCATAGCTGGAGACGATCGTCAGCACGTGGATCGTCAGCCAGAAATTATCGCGGAGCACCGGCTGCAACGGCGAAAACTCGCCGCTGAGCACCGGCGAATACCACGCCACGAACGAGCCAAAAAACGCCACGAAGGTCGCCGCCAGGCCGAACGCGGCACGTTGATATACCTTCGCCAGCTCTTCTTGGTCCGTCACGCGCAGCGTGAGCGGCACGAACACGACCCCCAGCGCGCCAGTGAGGATCACACGTGGCAGGTACCAAACGGCGGGGATCAAGAGGCACAGTCCTACAATCCACGTCGTCAGGTCGTTGAAGTCCGGCAGCGACTGCCCAACGTCGGTATTGGGCAGCAAGTTGATGATCGTTCGGCCGCCCGCGGCGTAGGGCTGCCAGGCCAGGATGCTCATGACCATGCCCATTAACGCCAGCCGCGGCAAACTCAAGAGCGTGAACAGGCGCGTCCACCACTCGGGCCGCATCACGGCCTTTTGCTCTTCCGAGAGCGGCTTTGATTCCCATGTGCCCGGTATCGCCGTCAGCCGCCAGGCGTTTTTCAATCCCGGCCACATCACCGGCAAGAGCGCAAACCACGCTCCCAAGATCGACACGAAAAACGGCACGTAAATTACCGTCTCGTACATGTTGGTGACCGGCGCCCAGCCGCTGATCCGCACGCGCATCGCGAAGCCATACGCCGTCCACAAGAGTCCGGTCGCGAGCACCAGGATGCCAGCCCAGAACATGGGTTTGCGGATCACGCCAAACGACATCGCAAAACAGACGACCGCCCCCAGGCTGATCATCCAGGCCCACTTGAACGGGTCGAGCGTGTTGTAGCGCACCTCGGTGGCGACGTGTGCCGCGGGTGGATAGGCCGTGTAGGCCACCAGCTCCGTGTCACGGTGGCGGATCGGAAGCTGTTCGCGCAACGGCTCGACGCGATCGGCCAATCCGCGCAGCGACTGTGCGAACTGGTTCATGAAGCTGGCAAAATCGTTCGGCCGGCTTTCCGCATAGGCGAGTTTCGCTCGTGCGAACGAGTCGCGCACCGCCTGCACATCGGCCGGCGGATACGCCGCCAGCGCCTGCGTCGAGCCGGTGAGCAGCGTTTGCAGATCGAGCCACGGCTGTGCGTCGTCCTCGACGTCGCGGTCGCGCTCCAGCGCCGCCGCGTCGAGCGCCGGCACCACGCGGAGCCATTCGCCGTTTTGATACAGTGCTGCCTGCAATTGTTCAGCCTGTCGCGACAACTGCGCCGTCTCGGCGGCCAGCTTGCCGAGCAGCGCGTGCGCCTTGTCGCGCTGCGCGCTGTCCCATTCCGGGGGCCGCTCGGCAAAACTCTTCTGCAGACTCGCGAACCGCCGCGCGATCTGCTCCGCCGCCGCGCGAAACTCGGCGACGGTCGGCTCCGCCTCGCTAACGGGAAAACTATTCAGCGGCGCCAGCTCAAACAACTTCTTCACGCCCTGGCTCGCGCCCTCAATCGCCGCTGACAAATCGCTCTTGTCCTCCATCTTCTGGAACAGCAGCAGATCACTGGACAATGGCCCCCACGTTTGCACCACCGCGCGCAGTCGCGACTGGAAACGACTCCGAGCGATCGCGTCGATCTGCGGATCGAACGTCCAAGAGCGAAACGTCTCCGCGGCCTTGAACAGCTCTTCCACCTTCTGATCCACGTTCGACAACGGCGGCGGCTCTTCCATGCCTTGACTTCGCCGGCGCTGGTCGCGCAGCTCGAACAGCCGGTTCTCAAATGCTTCGGAGTTGCGCACCTCGCGCGGCGAGACGTATTTCAAGTGCGCGCCCTCGCGACTGGTGAGCGGCACCTCCAGCAACGTGCGCAGCTCTTCGTGCTCGGCGATCAAAAACGGCACGTCCTCCCAGGCCTCAGGCTCCACGAGCCAGCTCCACGCCAGCTCGCACGGATCGAACCGCCGCTCTTGGCCCTTCCACATTAGCCGCGGACTCTGGACACCGCAGACCGTCTCGACCAGCTTCCGAGCCAGTGAATCGAGCGGCATGATCCGTCCCTCGTGAAACACCGGCACATGGCGCCACTGGGTCCAGTCGAGCTTCGCCGGCTCCGCGGCGGATACGGCGCTTGTCAGCGATAGAAAAGCGGCAAGTATCGCCCTGGGCGCGAAGCGGACCTTTTTTCCAAACGTGGTGCTACGCGCACCGGGTGCCACGAGTTCGGCGATAGCCGAACCCGTGCTCGCGCAACGAAAGTCGGCGTCGCTCTCGATGCCAAAGTCGCGCGTCGTAGGGTGCGTCAAGCGCAGCGCAGACGCACCACCTCGTCCCAATGCACCGTCTCGCCTCTCACGCATCCAACGAAGCATACGAGGGCTCCACCCGATCATGCACCACCTGCCTTGTCGCCCGGCGGTCCGAGCTTCGCGCTTGCGGCTTGAAGAAGTACGCGCGCATGTAGAACATGGTGACAATTCCGGCCACAATCAACAGACACCCCGCGTATTTTACACCACGGCCGGGATCGTAGTTAACCGTCAAGACCGACATCATCAGCGGATCGCGCCGCGCCACATGTGGCGGCGCGTGGCGATAGAAATCCTCGTACACCGGAGAGCCGGCCGGGAACGGCCCGCGGAACGCCTCCTGAAACAGCCGGTACGACTTGCGCGTGGCCGGATCAGAAAAATCGACCGGGGCGTTCATCGTGATCCACACGTCGCGCCGCAGATACTTGGAGCGGTCGGCCGAGTCCACGAAGTCGACCGTGCTCGAAAAGTGAGACGGCTGGCTGGTGCCGGGATCGAGCTTCCGCTCGAAATCGTCCAGACGCACCTGAAACCCCACGTCCACCTCGTCGAGCGGCATGGTGATCGCGACCGAACGGTTTTTGCCAGTGCCGTTCTTGCCAGCCACCACGCGTCGCTCGGTCGACGACAGCGGCCGATCGAGAAATGCGGCCGGCGGCCCTACAAGCCAAAACGTCTCGGTGTTCCCGTCGACCGAGAGCCTCACGTGCGCCGCGCGCGTCGCGGCCGCCGCCACCTGATCTTTGGCAAAGGGGAGCGGCAGCACCTTTTTTTCGGGCCGATCGGCCGCCACGTGCCGCTCGACATACATCTGCAATTGGGCGATTGGCATCTTGAATGCGTCGACTCGCGTGCCGTCATCCGGCAAGCGGTCGGCGATGACGACCTCTTTGCGGTTCCAATAGCGGTAGTACAGCTTACCGTCTTGTCCTTCGAGGATATCGATCCGCGAACCGCCCTCGCCTTCCAAGAGTTGCTGCGCTGTTTTCTCCCCGTGGTCGAACCAATAAGTGCCAAACACCTCGCCGCGATAATCCTGCTGATTGAGCTCCGGCAGCCCCGCAAAAAGAATAAGCCGCGCGACTTTGTTCGCGCCATCGTGAATCGCCACCTCCACCGCCGGGCGCTTCGCCTCGGCGTCATCCTCGGAGGTCAGCCGCAGCTCGCCCGTGCGGCTGTCGTCGCTCAGCATTGCGGTGGGATAATAGCCGACCAACTCCGCCTCGAGGCCCGTACCGCCCAAGGCAAAGCGTCCTTTTCCGAGCTTTTCGTCGACTGCCACTCGTAGCGTCTCTTCACGCGCGTGAAGCACCAGTTGCCCGCGCTCGCCCAGCGCGCCGGCCGGCGCGCTATCAAGAAAGGCCTTGGTCTCGGAGGCGCTGCCCGTCTTCCAAAAGATGATCTGCCCGCCGCCCACGGTTTGCCGATCGCCGATTCCATAAGGCCGATCGTGAAAAACGGCCGCGCCCGCCTGGCGCACGTGCAGCTCAATGGGCATCCATTCGGCCGGCATGCGGTGCTCTCGCCGGTCGGCCCCCATCCGCGGCATTTGCGGCGTGCTCATCCGCAGCTCGAGGTAGGGCGCGTCCACTTCGCGCGAATCGCTGTAGTAGTCCAGCACTTCCAACCGCACGCCGTCGCGGTCGTAGAGCACGCCCTTGTCGCGACTGGAGAGACGCCAGGGAATGGGGAACTTCTTCGCGTAGTCGGCCCAGTTGAAAGGCCCCGCGCGAAATCGGACGGCGATTGTTTCCGCCGGCTCGTCGGCGTGGGCGCGGTGGTCGCTCGGCGGCTGCGTCGCCGGATAAATCGCCAGCTCAAAGTGCTCCGAATCCTCGAAGGCGCGGCTCGACATGTCTCCCTCGAAGATCGGCATTTGGGCGTCGATCCCGCCGCGCCGGCTGAGCAGGCAGCCGAACAGCAGCGTCAAGAGCCCAATATGCGTGATGACGAAACCGGTCTGGTGTCTTTTCCATGGATAGCGGATCGCCGCGGCGGAAAAGATGTTCACCCCCAGCAGGGCGCAGAGGGCCGTGAACCACCATGTGCCATAGATGCCGAAATGCACGGCGCGAAGGCCGTATTCGCTCTCGACGAACGTCGCCCAGCCCAACACAATCGCTGCCGAGGCGATCAAAACCACGGCCAGCTTCAGCGAGGCGCAGAACTCCCAGAGCCCCAAGAGCGCGCGCACCCCCCAACGCTGCTGGGGCGACCGTAGCCTGGGTCGGGCCATAGAGTTACACGTATTGAAAAGCCGGCGGGGGAGGGCGCATCGAGGCAGGTACGCTTTGCGCAAGCGGCAGTTCGCACGACCGCCCACACGATTATAGCGCCGTCGAAACGGGTGTGTACAGGCCCACAGCTTTGGCCAAATCGTTCGAGTAGGGCCCTAGCACCGTGTTGGTGTGGCTGGGGCTAAGGCCGATAGGCCGTGCCCCAGTGAAGCGCGCTGGCGGTGCGAGCTCGATCGGCGCCTCGCTGGGGCATGCTGCGCTAGCCCCAGCCACACCACCGTGTTAGTGTGGCTGGGGCTAAGGCTGATAGGCCGTGCCCCAGTGAGGCGCACTGGCGGTGCGAGCTCGATT